>ENA-ORXU01000245-ORXU01000245.1-marine-metagenome-genome-assembly--contig:-NODE-245-length-68368-cov-7.476812_pt1 | contig 68368 bp, 63 predicted proteins | sample MGYA00237869_ERZ511484 | MGnify/ENA metagenome assembly ERZ511484 | reverse complement strand
CTGGAGCCCATAACCGGATTCGAACCGGTGACCTCTTCCTTACCAAGGAAGTGCTCTACCGACTGAGCTATATGGGCCGCGCGAGTACTTGCTACGTCACCCCATCCGGCGGACAAGGACCGACCGGGGCCTTGCGACCTCGACGGGAACATCCGGACAACCGGGTGACGCCTTCGGTGGTCGATCGTGATCGATTCCCCATTCGAAGCCGGCGGAGTATACACCATCCCCGGGGCATGACCATGCCTTGCACACCATATTCTTGTGTTGCCGCTTCGCCCGGACGGTACGCGTGCCCTACCGTCGCCTGGACGTACGAGCGCGGCGACTGCAGCCCGTCGCTGCGGCCCTGCTCGCGGACGATGAGCGGGCCCGCCGGTCGGTGCTCGTGTCCGCACGAACCTGCAGGGAGCGCCGGATGACGGCCGACTGGATGCGATGGAGCGGGTGAAGGGATTCGAACCCTCGTCATCAGCTTGGAAGGCTGAGGTTCTACCATTGAACTACACCCGCGAAGTGGCGCGTTCCGAGCCCATGCCGTGTCGCCGGTGGTGGAGGGAGGAGGATTCGAACCTCCGAAGGCTGAGCCAGCAGATTTACAGTCTGCCCCCTTTGACCGCTCGGGAATCCCTCCACAGGCGAGCCGCGAAGTATGAAAGCGCAACGTTCGGGTGTCAACAACCGGGAAGGCTTATCGAGCATCCCTCGTCCGGACACCCCGACGTCGTGGCGGAAGCCCGTCCCGGGCCAGGCCGGGCCAGGCCGGGCCGGGCCGGACGGAGCGGCCTCCCCCTCAGCGCCCGCCCAGGAACTCGCCGACCGGCTTCAGGTTCTCCACGTGATCGCACACCGACTTCACGATCATCTGGATCGGGATCGCCACGATCAGCCCGACCGCACCCCACAGCCAACCCCAGAACAGCAGGCTGACGAAAACCGCCACCGCGTTCATGCTGGCGGCACGACTGGTCATCCACGGGGTCAGCAGGTTGCCCTGCACGCTGGTGATGATCAGCGAGGCGCTGGCCACCAATGCCGCCTGCGACACGTCGCCGAACTGCAGGAAGGCGGTCAGACCGGAGGCGGCGAACACCACCGCCGGGCCCGCGTAGGGAACGACGCTGGCGATGCCGGCCAGCACGCCCCACAGCAGCGCCTCCTCCATGCCCAGCCACCAGAACACCGGCCAGGTCACCGCACCGACGAAGAAGGCGCCCACCAGCATCACGAAGAAGAAGCGTCTGAGCTGGGCATTGATGTCGTCCAGGATCTGGACGGTGAGCTTCTTCTGGGTCAGCGTGCTGCCGGCCACGCGCACCAGCTTTTCCTTGTACAGGTTGCCCGACGCGAGCACGAAATAGACGAACAGCAGAATGGTCAGTGTCTGCCCGGCGACGATCAGCACCCCGATGGAGCTGTCGAGCAGTACACCGGTGTAGCGACTGCTGTCCGGCTCGATGGTGACGCGCTGTGGCTGTGCTTCACCGATGCCGGCGCGGTCGCTCTCGTCCACGGCGACCGATTCGATCTCGTCCGCCGCCTCGCGCAGCCGGTCGATGACGCCGGGTCCGCCCGCGTTGAACTCGCGCTTGAACTCCTGCACCGCGGTCGGCAGCTTCTCGACCAGTTCCAGCGCCTGGACCTGCAGGGCGCCGAAGGCGAACCAGCCACCGGTGATCAGCAACGCCACGACCAACCCGGCCGATACCGCCCGCGGGATGAACCACTGGTCCAGGAAAGAGACCACCGGGTACCAGGCGTAGCTGATCAGCACGCCCAGCACCAGCGGTGCGAACAGGCTTCGCGCCAGGTACAGACTGCCGATGACGGCGACCACCGCGATGATCACCAGCGAGGTCGACCGGATGTTGATCGGTGGCCCGATGACCGGCTCGTTGCTGTCGGGGTTGCTCATGCGATGGGTCCAGGGGAGCGCGCATCCTGGCGGCTGGCCCGGGTCCCGATCCGCACGGCTCCCTGATTTACCGACTCTCCCGTTTCCGGCGCCCTCGGCCCCTGTGCAACTGGACCGGTCAGCGGCGCGCCGACATCAGTGCGCCAGGATCTGGCTGAGGAACAACCGGGTACGCTCGGATTGGGGATCGTTGAAGAAGGGCTCGGGCGCATTCTCCTCGATGATCTGTCCGCCATCCATGAAGATCACCCGATTCGCGACCGTCTTGGCAAAACCCATCTCGTGCGTCACGCAGATCATGGTCATCCCCTCGCGCGCCAGTTCGATCATGACGTCGAGCACCTCCTTGATCATCTCCGGATCGAGCGCGGAGGTCGGCTCGTCGAACAGCATGATCTTCGGATTCATGCACAGCGAGCGCGCGATCGCCACGCGCTGCTGCTGACCGCCGGAGAGCTGACCGGGAAACTTGTTGGCCTGCTCGGGAATGCGGACGCGCTCCAGATACTTCATCGCGACCTCCTCGGCCTCCTTCTTGGGCATCTTCTTGACCCAGATCGGTGCCAGCGTGCAGTTCTCCAGCACCGTGAGGTGGGGAAACAGGTTGAAGTGCTGGAACACCATGCCGACCTCGCGCCGGATGGCATCGATGTTCTTCAGATCGTTGGTCAGCTCGATGCCATCGACGTTGATCGAACCGGACTGGTGCTCCTCCAGCCGGTTGACGCACCGGATCAATGTCGACTTGCCCGAACCCGACGGACCGCAGATGACGATGCGCTCGCCCTTGCGAACCTCCAGGTCGATGCTCTTGAGCACGTGGAACTGCCCGTACCACTTGTCCATGTCGGTGATGCGGATCGCCACCTCTTCCGATACCCGCAGATCCTGCGCGACGGTGCCTGTCTCGCTCATGTGCCGCTCCTGTCGAAAGGTTGTCCGCGATGCGTCGCGGCGGTCGTTGTCGGCATCATCGCTCGTGCCCGGTGTTCAGCTTGGCCTCGACGTACCGGCTGTAGCGTGCCATGGCGTAGCAGCAGACCCAGAACACGAGCGCCACGAACGCGTAGCCGGTGTACGGCACCGACTGGATGGACCAGTTCGGATCGTTGATCGACGACTGCACGATGCCCAGCAGGTCGAGCAGCCCGATGATCAGCACCAGCGTGGTGTCCTTGAACAGGCCGATGAAGGTGTTGACGATGCCGGGTATGACGATCTTCAGCGCCTGCGGCAGCACGATCAGCCGCATCATCTTCCAGAAGGGCAGACCCAGCGCCATCGCCCCCTCGTACTGCCCCTTCGGAATCGCCTGCAGCCCTCCGCGCACCACTTCGGCCATGTAGGCCGAGGCGAACAGGGCAACGCCGATGACGGCCCTCAGCAGCTGATCGAACGAGACGTCGGGCGGCAGGAACAGCGGGAACATGACGCTGGCCATGAACAGCACCGCCACCAGCGGTATGCCGCGCCAGAACTCGATGAAGATCGTGCAGGCCAGCCGCACCACCGGCATCTCCGAGCGCCGGCCCAGCGCCAGCACGATGCCCAGCGGCAACGAGGCGACGATGCCCGCCAGCGCGATCACCAGCGTGAGCATGAAACCGCCCCAGCGCGAGGTCTCCACCACCCGCAGGCCGAACGATCCGCCGTACAGCAGCACGAACGACATGACCGGGAAGACCAGCAGCATGAACAGGCCGATCCACTTGCGTCCCGGCGTGCGCTCGAACGCGAGCAGCACGATGCCGGCGAGCAGGACCCACAGCACGATGTTGACGCGCCAGCGCTGTGCCGAGGGGTAGAAGCCGTACACGAACTGCTCCCAGCGCGCCGACACGAACGGCCAGCACGCAGCACCCGGGTTGGCTCGGCAGGCATCGGCACCGCCGGTCCAGTTCGCGTCGATGATCGCCCAGCCCAGCGTGGGCGGCACCGTGACGATCACCAGCAGCAGTGCCAGCAGCGTGAGCACGATGTTGACCGGGCTGGAGAACAGGTTGTCGCGCAACCAGGCGATCGGACCGGAGGTCGCGTCCGGAGCCGGCTTGTCCGGCAGGTCGCCGGCGTGGACCGTGCCGCCGCCCGTGGTCGTGGTTCCGCTCATGTCACCGCTCCACCAGCTTGATTCGCGCGTTGTACCAGTTCATGAATCCGGACGTCACCAGACTCAGCGTCAGGTAGACGGCCAGCGTCATGGCCATGATCTCGACCGCCTGACCGGTCTGGTTCAAGGTGGTACCGGCGAACACCGCGAACAGGTCCGGATAGGCGATCGCGGTGGCCAGGCTCGAATTCTTGGTCAGGTTCAGGAACTGGCTGGTCAGCGGCGGCACGATGACGCGCATGGCCTGCGGCACCACCACCAGGCGCATCCGGTGAGTGGGCTTGACGCCCAGTGCGGAGGCCGCCTCGGTCTGACCGTGACTGACCGCCTGGATGCCGGCCCGCACGATCTCGGCGATGAAGGCGGCGGTGTAGATCACCAGCGCCAGCAGCAGCGCGATGAACTCGGGAATGATGGTCACCCCTCCGCCCAGCGCGAAGCGTGACATCTGCGCCGGCTCGAACACGATCGGGCTGCCGAGCGCGAAGAACAGCACCAGCGGCAGGCCGATGATGAATCCGAGGCTGGCCAGGAAGGTCGGGAACTGCTGCCCGGTACGCATCTGGCGGGCCTTGGCCCAGCGTGCGGTCAGCCAGGACAGCGCGAGGCCTGCGAAGAAGGCGTACCAGACGTACTGGAATCCGGGCTGGCCGATCGGCTCGGCCATGATCAGGCCCCGATTGTTCAGCGACAGGAACACCTGGTCGCCGGCTTCGTGCAGGTCACGCGGACCGGGCAGCGGCGCCAGGACCGCGCTGTACCAGAACAGGATCTGCAGCAGCAGCGGGATATTGCGGAACAGCTCGATGTAGACGGTGGCGACCTTCTGCACCAGCCAGTTGCTGGACAGCCGCGCGATGCCGACGATGAAACCGAGTGCCAGCGCCAGCACGCAACCGACGATGGCCACGATCAGCGTGTTGACCAGGCCGACCCAGAACACGGTCAGGTAGTCGGAGGTCTCGGCGTACTGCACGAACGGGGTGGTGATGATGCCGAAGCCTGCCGAGGTGGACAGGAAATCGAAGCCGGAGGCCAGCCCGCGGGCCGCCATGTTGGTGACGGTGTTGTCGATGATCCGCCAGGTGAAATAGGCCAGACCCGCGATCAGCAGCGCCTGCCAGAGCAACGCCCGCTTGCCGGGGTCTCGCCAGAAGGAGGGGGCGGGCGCGGTACCGGCCAGCGGTGCGGCACCGGAGCCGAGCGCGGCGCTCGTGCCGACCGTGCTGCTCAGCCCGTCATTGGCGCTCGGAGGCGCGGTGGCCGTACGGTCTGGATCGCTCATCTACGCGGGCAACTCCCTGGACGTGTCGACCAGCGTCGACGGCAATCGATGGAGGAACGCAAAACGGGCCGCTCAGGACACTGTCCTGAACGGCCCGCGAACGTCGCACGAGACATCGCACGCGACATCGACACCCGAACCGCGTGCGCTACCCGAACGTCCGGGCAATCAGCGCATCGGCGGAGCGTAGAGCACACCACCGTCGGACCACAGGGCGTTCAGGCCACGGTCCAGCTTCAACGGAGTGTCCGGACCGACGTGGCGATCATAGCTTTCACCGTAGTTGCCGACCGCGGCGACGATGTTGGCGCAGAACGCGTTGTCCAGGCCGATCTTGCTGCCCAGGTCACCGTCGGCACCGAGGATGCGCTGCACGTTCGGATCGGTGGATTCGGCCATCTCGCCGACGTTGGCCTGCGTGATGCCGGCTTCCTCGGCATTGATCATGCACGCCAGCGTCCAGCGGGCGATGTCGCCCCACTCGTTGTCGCCATGACGGACCAACGGACCGAGCGGCTCCTTGGAGATGATTTCCGGCAGGACGATGTGATCGTCCGGCGCGGCCAGCTTGGAGCGCTGTGCCGCCAGGCCCGAACGGTCGGTGGTGTAGACGTCGCAGCGGCCGGCATCGTAGGCGGCGACCACCTCGTCGGCCTTCTCGAACGCCACGACCGTGTACTTCATGCCCTTGGCGCGGAAGTAGTCGGCCACGTTCAGCTCGGTGGTCGTTCCGGTGTTGGTGCAGACCGCGGCGCCGTCCAGCTCTTCGGCACTGCTCACGCCCAGCGAGGTCGGGACCATGAAGCCCTGACCGTCGTAGTAGTTGACACCGATGAACTCGCCGAAGTCGGTGTCACGGCTCATCGTCCAGGTGGTGTTGCGCGACAACACGTCGATCTCGCCCGACGTCAGGGCCGTGAAACGCACCTTGGCGGACAACGGCGTGTACTTGACCGCGTCGGCGTCGTTGAAGATGGCCGCGGCCATCGCGCGGCAGAAATCCACGTCCAGGCCGGTCCAGTTGCCCGCATCGTCAGGGTTGGAGAAGCCCGGCAGACCCTGCGAGACACCGCACTGCACGGAACCTGCGCTCTTGACCGATTCGAGCGTTTCCGCCGCCTGGGCGGCACCGGTGGTGGCGAACAGGGCGGCACCGATGGCCGCCGTTTTGATCAGTTGCATGTCTGGGATCTCCAAGGGATGCAGGAACGAGTGATGGGCAACGAGTTGGCGACTTCGATGAAGTGGATCCGTCGCTTCGACAGTCTTCGCCGGCTGAACGGTTGTGACGGTAGCACACCGATTCGGCACGTTACCGCCTCGTCAACGGGTCGCCACGATGTGTCACCATTCCCCGCTTACACGTTCACGAAAACCGACCGCATGGCGGAGTTCGCGGCGCTCGGCGCCGCCTTGTGCTGGGCCATCGCCGGGCTGGTCGCCGCCGATGCCTCGCGAGCCATGGGCGGCATCGCGTTCACGCGCATCCGCATGGTGTTCGTGATGGTCATGCTCGGCGCGTGGCTCTCGTTCGCAGGCTTTTCGCCGATACGCGGTATCGACGTGCCGGCGTTGCTGGTGTCCGGGCTGCTCGGCATCTTCATCGGCGACACGGCGCTGTTCGTGACCCTCGCCCGCCTGGGCCCGCGTCGCACCGCGATCCTTTTCTCCGCGAACGCGCCGTTCACCGTCCTGCTGGCCTGGCTGCTGCTCGGTGAAACCCTGGCGCTCGCGCCGCTGATCGGCTGCGTGCTGGTGGCGTGCGGCGTGCTGGTCGCGATCGTGTACGGCAAGCGGCGCGAGCAGCGCCACGTCTGGGAATCGGTACAGGGCTCGCTGGGGGTCGGCATCACGATCGGCTTGCTGGCGGCGCTCGGGCAGTCGCTGGGCTCGTTGCTGGCCGCACCGGCATTGGAGAACGGCACGGATGCCGCGACCGTGGCGGCGGTACGCATCGGCATCGCCCTGCTGGCGCTCTACGTGTTCCGGTGGGTCAGTCCGTCCCGCACGCGCAGCCTCACGCCCCTCACGCCCGCCCTGGCCGGACGCTTGGCCTTGTCGGGGCTGCTGGGCATGGCGGTGGGCATGACGTTGCTGCTGTACGCGTTCAAGCAGGGTTCCGTCGGCCTGTCCGCGGCCCTGTCCTCGACCACGCCGATCATGCTGATACCGCTGATCTGGTGGCGCTCCGGAGAGAGGCCGGCAGCCGGCGCGTGTCTGGGGGCCGTGCTTGCAGTCGTTGGCTCCGCGCTGATCGTGATGCGTTGAGCACGATCGCGTCGCGCCGTCATCCGGCCGGGAACACGCTTCAACGTTCCGGCAAGGCGCCCATCACCTCGGCGAACAGGGCCTGCAAGGTCTCGAGCTCGCCGACGGCGGGCGGTGCGCTGGGACCTTGCAGCCCGCTCACGACGGTGTTGGCCAGCGTGGCGGCGACGCTGGCGGCAAGGCTGGAGCCGGAGTAGTTCACGTAGCGCAGCGAGGACACCGGGCCGGCGTCCCAGGCACGTTGCCAGCGCGGCGCGCCGGTCTGCAGATCGATCAGCACCGCGCTGACCCGCATGAGCCGGCGCTGCGACAGAACGACCATGTCGCGATCGTCGAGACGACGACCATCGGCGCCGAGCGCCGGTTCGCTGCGCGGCTCCAGCAATTCGGTATCGTTGCGCACCAGCCTGACCAGCAACGCCCGATCCACCGGTACCGGCATGGACAGGAGCTGCTCTCGCGAGGTGGGGGACAAGGCCCCGTGAACGGCGAACTCGTCGCCGATGCCCGTCAGCACCGCCTCGCCCAGCGATAGCGAGACCACCGATACCGGCACGAAGGCGGGCTTGCCGGCATCGGCACCGGCCTTCTCCAGCAGCCCGGTCATCCGGGCGCGCGACAGATCGATGTCGATGCCGTCCGCCGCGACCACGATCGCGACGCTGCCGCCCGGACGGACAGACGGTGACGGCATGACCGCGCAGGCCGACAGGCTGATCACCATGGCCAGCAGCAGGGCTGTCCGCCGGGTCGGCATCGAGGGGATGGGCATGTCGGTCCGCGCTCCGATCACATCGTTCTCAAGTGTAGTCGGCGCTTCGCCGAATACTCTCTATAACGTCCGGGCAGATCGATCGGCCTTATAATCGACGTCTTTGCGCCTACCCGGAACCCCCATCATGAGCGACCAAGCGTCCAGCGGCACGGCACGGATCGAGGCACCGAACGGAAAATCGGCCGAGCTGCCGCTGCTGAGCGGCACGCACGGGCCGGATGTGGCCGACGTGCGCGGACTGAAGAAGGCCACCGGACTGTTCACCTACGATCCGGGCTTCGCCACCACCGCCAGCTGCAAGAGCGCGATCACCTACATCGATGGCGAGGAAGGGGTGCTGCTGTACCGCGGCTACCCGATCGAACAGCTGGCCGAGCACAGTTCCTACCTGGAGGTGTGCTACCTGCTGATGTACGGCGAGCTGCCCTCGCCGGCTCAGGGAGCCGAGTTCCAGGACACCATCACCCACCACACGATGGTGCACGAGAACATCCGGCGCTTCCTGCTCGGCTTTCGCTACGACGCTCACCCGATGGCCATGCTGGTCGGCACCGTCGGCGCGATGTCCAGCTTCTACCACGACAGCACCGACATCACGAACCCGGAGCACCGCGAGATCTCCGCGCATCGGTTGATCGCCAAGCTGCCGACGCTGGCCGCCTACTGCTACAACCACTGCACCGGGCGCCCGTTCCTGTACCCGGACAACAACCTCTCCTACGTGGCGAACTTCACCCGGATGATGTTCGGCGTACCGGCCGAGGACTACCAGAACGACCCGACGGTGGTCGCCGCGCTCGAGCTGATCATGATCCTGCACGCCGATCACGAACAGAACGCCAGCACCTCCACGGTGCGCCTGGCCGGCTCCTCCGGGGCCAACCCGTTCGCCTCGATCGCCGCCGGCATCGCCTCGCTCTGGGGACCGGCGCACGGCGGCGCGAACGAATCGGTCATCAACATGCTCGACGCCATCCTGTACTCGGGCGAGACCATCGAGAAGACCATCGCCCGTGCCAAGGACAAGAACGATCCCTTCCGGCTGATGGGCTTCGGCCACCGCGTATACAAGAACTTCGACCCGCGCGCCAAGCTCATCCAGAAGATGTGCCACGACCTGCTTGCCAAGCTGGGGGGCGATCAGCCGCTGTTCGAACTGGCGATGGAGCTGGAGAAGGCCACGCTGGCCGATGACTACTTCGTGTCGCGCAAGCTGTACCCGAACGTCGACTTCTACTCGGGCATCATCCTGCGTGCGTTGAACATCCCGATGAACATGTTCACCGTGATGTTCGCCATGAGTCGCACGGTGGGATGGATCTCGCACTGGATGGAGATGCACGAGGATCCGGAGTTCCGCATCGGTCGGCCTCAGCAGATCTACATCGGTGCGGCGCGTCGGGACTACCCTCGCTGAGCTCGTCCATCCGCTCGGTCGGTGCCGACACCGACGAAGGCGTAGAGCCGCGGCTGTTCACCGGCGCCCTGTCGGCCGCGGCCAACGGCGTATCGATCGTCTCGACCGCCGCCGGCGGACGCCGGGCCGGCCTGACCGTGAGTTCGATGTGCTCGGTGTGCGCGGAACCGCCGCTGCTGCTCGTGTGTGTCAACGCGGACAACGAGTTCTGCGAGCTGGCGCGTGACAGCGAGCGATTCGGCGTGAACCTGCTCGAACAGCGTCACGACGCGCTCGCCATGGTGTTCGCGGGCCTGACCGGCGATGGCCTGCCCGCCGATCGCGACATGGACCGCTTCCGGACCGGCGACTGGCACGTGGGCGAGAACGGTTCGCCGATCCTGACCGATGCCCTGGTCTCGCTGGAATGCCGGCTCGATTCCAGTTTCGAGCGCGGCACGCATCGGGTGTTCATCGGCCTGGTCACCGCGGTACGTGCACCGGCCGACGGCACGCCCCTGATCTACACCGGACGCGGCTTCGCCAGGCCGGTCGCCATGCGATGAGGCGACCGGAGCGAACCCTGTTCCACTGCGCCGGTGATGACGAGCGGCACATGCAGCGGGCAGTCGTCGACGCCTTGCAACGAGCCCCCGGCGAGCGCCCCCTGTCGGTCTGGCCCGATGTGCAGGACCCGGCGACGATCCGGTACGCGATCGTCTGGCAGCCGCCGCCCGCCTTCTTCGACGACCTGGTGTCGCTCGAGGCGGTCTTCGCGCTGAGTGCCGGCGTCGATCACCTGTTGCGCCACCCCGGACTTCCCGCGCACGTGCCGATCATTCGCCTGGAGGATGCCGGCATGGGGCGCAAGATGGCGGAGTACGTGCTGTACGGCGTGCTTCACGCCCATCGGCGATGGCCGACCTGGCAGGCGGCCGCGCAGGCCGGGGTCTGGTGTGCCGGTCTGTCGATCCCGTCCGCCGGACGGTTTCGCATCGGTATCCTGGGTGCGGGCACGCTGGCCACCGCCGTGGCCGAACGGCTGGTCGCGAACGGCTACCCGGTCACCTGCTGGGCCCGTCGCACCCGCGCGATACCCGCAGGCGTTGCCTGCGTCAGTGGATCCGACGGTCTGGACGGCGTGCTGGCCACCAGCGACGTGCTGGTCTGCCTGTTGCCGCTGACGCAGGCGACGACGGGCATCCTGGACGCCGGACTGCTCGCCCGCCTGCCCGAAGGCGCGTTCCTGTTCAACGTGGCGCGCGGCGAACACCTGGTGGAAACCGATCTGCTCGAGGCGCTGGACCGGCGACATCTGAGCGGTGCCCTGCTCGATGTCTTCATCGAGGAGCCGCTGCCGGCCTCGCACCCCTTCTGGCAACACCCCCGGGTCCTGGTCACTCCGCACATCGCCGCACCCAGTGGAGCGAAGGCGTCGGCCGAGCAGGTCGTCGACAGCCTGATCAAGCTGGAAGCGGGAGACATGCCCGGCGGCCTGGTGGAACGCGATCGGGGCTACTGAGACAGTTTCGTCGCGCAGCGGACGGACACCGCGTTCAGGACAGGCTGGCGATGGTGCGCAGCACGATCTGGCGGACCAGCTCGGCCTGCAGCTCGGCGCGCAGCGTCGCCTCCTCGTTCGCCTTGCCGAGCACCTGGGTCTCGTCGTAAGTGAATTCGCGTGCCACGCGCACGCTGTTGCCCGGTGCGATCGGGTCATACACCGGGGCGCTGCCCTCGATGGACTCCGCCAGCACGAAATCGACCGAGTGGGTCAGCTCCAGCTCGCTGACCCGACCTGCACTCTGCACCGAGACGATGCGCTGATCGACACGTTCGTCGGTCAGGCGCAGGAGCACATCGGCCGCGTCGCGATTGTCGGCGATCGGAAAGTCACGCTCGCGCAGCGCCTCGGTCAACGCCCGGGAGATCGTCGAGTCCCGGTCGGCGTCGATGAACACGCGCCCGGGCTCCGCCAGGCCGGGTCCGCTGCCGCGCAGCACGAACCCGCAGCCGGTGAGCGCACTCGCCACACCCGCCGCCGTTCCAAGGCCTGCCAGCCAGCGACGTCGTCCGGCACGCACCACCGGATCACTCAGCCGTGGCGGCGCCCGCGAAGTTCGCCAGGGCACCGCTGACCGTGTCGATGATCGCCAGGCATTGCTCGTCCTCGATGCCATGACGCTCGACCAGGTAGGCCGGATCGTTCCAGCCCAGGTGCACGGCGCCATCCGCATCCTCCCACGCGAGCATCTTCTGCGGCAGGTCGATGGCCACGCTCTGGGCGCAGTTCATCAGCGGCGTGCCCAGCTTCGGGTTGCCGAAGATGAGCAGCGCGGTCGGTCGCAGGGTCAGCTCGGCGCCCGCCGCGTTGGCGGCATGATCGACTCGCCCGAACACGTTCATGCCCTTTTCGCCCAGCACCGTCTCGAGCCGGTCGAGCGTGGTGGCGACGTCGTGCGCGCTGGTCACGCTTCGCAGGCCGTCGGCAGCGACGGCGCTGCCCGTCACCGCCAGCAGGCCGAAGGCGAACAGGAGGCGAGTCATCGAAAGGCGTGGCGTCATGAGGTGGTCCGGTACGGCAAGGCCCTGCAGTGTAGCGCGACCCTCGATCGGCGCCGGCCCGATCATCGGACCCGGCACGCCGATGCACGCCGGTACACTGTCCCCCCAGCCGGCCAGATCGCCGGCGAGAGGCTCTTCATGCATCGCGACAAGCGAAACTTCGAGGCTGGCGTGCCGTTCGACGAACCCGACGACCTGCGTGAACCGATGGACCGGATCGCCGATGACTGACTCCACGAGCGCCACACCGCCGCAGGGCGCCGACGCCACCATCGCGCAGCTGCTGCGGGTGGCCGGCATCCCGCTGGAACACGATGAAGCGGCGCTGGCCGAGGCCGATCGCTGGCTGATCGATCCGGGGATCGATGACCCGAAGCTGGACGACCGCCTGGCGCTGGCGCTGGTCACGGTCGACAACGACGGATCGCGCGATCTGGACCAGGCGCTGCACGTGCAGCGCATCGATACCGGCTGGCAGCTGCACTACGCGCTGGCCGATGCCGCCCATTACGTGCGGCCGGGCACCGCGCTTTGGACGGCGGCCCTGCAGCGCGGTGCCAGCCTGTACGCGCCCGAACGCGCCATCGCGATGCTGCCGGCAGCCCTGTCCGAGGGCCTGGTATCCCTGAACCCGGGAGAGGCCAGGCGTGCGCTGGTGTTCGACCTGCTGATCGATGCACACGGTGCGATCGGGCGCTGCGAGGTGTACCGGGCACGCGTTCGCAGCCGGGCCCAGCTGACCTATGACGGCTTGCAGGCGTTCATCGACGGGCGCGCCTCGCTGGAGGAGGCACGATCGAGCCAGCCCCGGGCGCTCGGCACCCCCGTGGACGAGCGCGAACGCGACGCCATCACCACCTCGCTGCACGAACTGGCGGCACTGGGCGATGCCCTGCAGGCGGCGCAGCGTCGTCGCGGCGTGATGCCGTTCGATCGCACGGAAAGCGAGATCGGCGTGGTGGGGCAGCCGCCTCGCTTCGACGTCACGCCGCGCGAGCGGCTCGATTCGGAGCGCTGGAACGAGCAATTGAGCCTTGCCTGCAACATGCAGGGGGCAAGCCTGCTGCAGGCGCTGGAACGCGACGAGCCGGCACTGGAACCGATCTTTCGCGTGCACGATGCTCCGGGCGCCTCGCGCCTGACGAAGCTGGAGAAGACCTTGCAGACGCTGTCCCAGCGGCTCGGCCTGAACGGCCCCTGGCAGCGAAAGCGCAAGCCCGACACCTCGATCGCCGAGTGGTTCGGCGCCCTGCCCGACGGCGCCCCACGGCTCAAGCAGGCCATCCAGCGTCAGGTGCTGCGCGCTCAGAGCGGTTCGAACTACGAAGGCGAAGCGTCGCGGCACCATGCCCTCGCCGCCGATGGCTACGCCCGGTTTTCCTCGCCGATGCGCGAGATGGTCGGGATTCACACGCACCTGGTGCTGCTGGACGCGCTGGGCGTGCAACCGGCCGGCGGTGCACGCGATACCGCGCTGCGCGACGCGGTCATCGCCTCGGCCGACGCGGCGCGCAGCCGTCAGAAGGCGCTCGAGCGCGGATTGCAGTTCGCGGTGATCGCCGCGTTGTTCGAGCGCGACCTGACGAGCCCGAAGGGCAACCGCTGGCGTGACGGCACGCTGCTCGGGCTGGACTCGAACAAGTTGCACATCGCCCTGGACGGCATGGCACTGGACGTGAAGCTCTATCGCGAAGACCTGGAGCGTGACACCGGGGTGGACTGGCGTTTCGATACCGTCGGCGCGCTCCCGGCGGACCAGCGTTCCGGTTTCATGCTCGGCGACGGCGTGCGAGTGCGCGTCGCGCACTACGACGCCGAACGGGGCCGCTACGCGCTGCAGATCGCCGCGATGGGCAACCGTGCCACGCTGGCCGAGAAGCGCCGTGGTGCCCTGAAACGCCGCGCTCGTCGCCGCAGCGCCCTCAGGCGACGCGCGCCGAACGCTCCGCGAGGGTGATGCCGCCCAGCACCAGCGCCATGCCGACGCCGTGGTACCAGGCGAATCGCTCACCGAGCAGCAGTACCGCCAGCGCGGCGCCGAAGATCGGTACCAGATTGAAGAACAGGCTGGCACGGTTGCTGCCGATCAGCTCCACACCGCGCGCCCAGGAGATCTGGCTGACCACGGTCGGCAACAGCACCACGTACACCACCACCAGCCAGCCGCGCAGCGGCACCGGCCCCTGTTCGACTCGTGACAGCTCCCACAGCACGAACGGGATCGTCATCGCGAAGGCGCCGACGGCGATCACCCACATGAAGCTCATCCAGTGCAGGGGCGGCTTCCAGCGCAACGCGAAGGTATAGCCCCCGTAGAACAGACAGGCCAGCAACATCCACGCATCGCCGATGACCAGCCCTCCGGACAGCAGGCCGGCCGGATTGCCCGCGGTGGTGACCACCACCACGCCCACGACCGACAACGCAAGCCCGGCCAGCTGCATCGGTCCGCTTCTCTGCCGGAACACCGCGAAGTTCGCCACCATGATCATGCCCGGCATGGCGGCCTGGATGATGCCCACGTTGATGGCGCTGGTGGTGTGCAACGCCAGGTACATCAGCAGGTTGAACAACGCCATGCCGATCGCGCCCATCCCCACCAGCAAGGGCAGGTGAGCGCGAATCACCGGCGCGTCGCGTTGCAGGGGCCGCCAGGCGAACGGCAGCAGCAGCAGGGCGGCCAGCCCCCAGCGCACGGCGGTGATCGTGAACGGCTGCCAGTCCAGCGTGGCGTACTTGCCGGCCACCGCGTTGCCACCCCACAGCAGCGGCGCCAGCACCAGCAACAGGTACGGGCTGCCGAATGCCCACCGTGCGAGGCCGCTCGGACCGGCCGCGCTCACCCGTGCGCCGTGTCGGTCGGTCCAGGCACCACCGCGATCGCCGGCGAAGCGACCGCGAACACGCCCGGGGTGGCGGCATCGATCATTCGGGGGCGGCGGCGACGATGTTGATCAATCGTCCCGGCACCACGATCACCTTGCGTACGCCGCCCGCGCCGACGTGGCGCTGCACCGCCGCCTCGGCCAGCGCCGCCGCCTCGCACGCAGCCTTCGAGGCATCGGCCGCCACCACGATCGAGGCGCGTCGCTTGCCGTTGACCTGCACCACCAGCTCGATGGTGTCGCGCACCAGCGCCGCCTCGTCGACCTCCGGCCAGGCCTCGTTCATCAGCGCGGTGGTGTAACCGAGCCGTCCCCACAGGACGTGCGTCAGATGCGGCACGAACGGCTGCAGCAGCCGCACCAGCGAGCTGGCCGCCTCGTGCTTCACGGCCGGGCCTTGCGCGTCCGTGGAGACGTGGCGTTGCAACTCGTTGAACAGCTCCATCATCGAGGCGATGGCGGTGTTGAAGGTCATGCGACGCTCGATGTCGTCCCCCACCTTGGCGATGGTCTGGTGCGTCTTGCGGCGCAGCGCCGCCGTCGGCTCGTCGAGCGTTGCCTGGTCGATCTCGGGGGCGAGACCGGCCGACCGGTCCTCGGCGAGCTCGGCAATCGTTCGCCACAGCCGCTTGAGGAAGCGATGCATGCCGTCCACCCCGCCCTCCTTCCATTCCAGCGACTGGTGCGGCGGCGAGTCGGACACCGAAAACAGGCGGACCGTGTCCGCCCCGTAGCGCTCGATCATGAGGAGCGGGTCGACACCGTTGCTCTTGGACTTCGACATCTTCTCGGTCCGCCCCACGATGACCGGTCGGCCGTCCGCCTCGAGCGTGGCACCGTCGATGCGGCCCTTGTCGTCACGCGTCAGTTCCAGCTCGTCTCGCTTGAAGTATTCCGGCTGTCCGCCGTCTTCGCGGTAGAACGTCTCGGCGATCACCATCCCCTGGGTGAGCAGGCGCGTGAACGGCTCGTCCGAGACGACCAGCCCCGCATCGCGCATCAGCTTGTGGAAGAACCGGGCGTACAGCAGGTGCATGACCGCATGCTCCACGCCACCGATGTATTGGTCCACCGGCAGCCAGTAATTCGCCCGCTCGTCCAGCATCGCGTCGGCATCGGGGCAGCAATAGCGCGCGTAGTACCAGCTGGATTCGAAGAAGGTGTCGAAGGTGTCCGTCTCGCGTCGACCGGGCTTGCCGGTGCCGGGCACGGTGGTCTCGTAGAAGCCGGGATCCTGCTTGATGGGCGAGGTGACGCCGGAGAAGGCCACGTCCTCGGGCAGCCTGACCGGCAGTTCATCGGCCGGTACCGCGTGCGGCGTACCGTGCTCGTCGTACACGATCGGGATCGGACAGCCCCAGTAGCGCTGGCGCGACACGCCCCAGTCGCGAATGCGGTAGTTGACCGTGCGCTTGCCGTTGGCGCGCAGGATCAGGTGCCGGGCGGTCTTCTCGATCGCCGCCTCGTGGTCCAGTCCGTCGAAATCGCCCGAATCGATCGTGACGGTGTCCTGCTTGGCGGTGAACGCCGCCTCGGCCACGCTCACCGGCTCACCGGTCGACTGGATGACCTGCTTGATCGGCAGACCGTACTTCGTGGCGAACTCGTGATCGCGCTCGTCGTGAGCGGGCACGGCCACGACCGCCCCGGTGCCGTACCCCATCAGCACGAAGTTGGCGACCCACACCGGCACGCGATCGCCGGTGACCGGATTGAGCACCTGGTAGCCGGTCGGCACGCCACGCTTTTCCAGCGTCTCCATCACCGCTTCGGTGGTCCCGGCATCCTTGCAGGCCTTGATGAAATCGGCCACCTCCGGGCTGTACTTGCTGGCGGCCCGGGCGATCGGGTGCTCGGCGGCGACGGCCATGTAGGTCACCCCGGCCACGGTGTCCGGGCGGGTGGTGTAGACGCGAATCGCGTCGGCCAGACCGTCCTCGGTCACGTCCGCCGGCTCGTTGCCGCGCCCCACGATCGCCAGGTCGAACTCGATGCCCTCGCTGCGCCCGATCCAGTTGCGCTGCATGGTGCGCACCGCATCCGGCCAGCCGTCCAGCTCGTCGAGTTCGGCCAGCAGCTCGTCGGCGTAGTCGGTGATCTTCAGGAACCACTGCGGAATCTCGCGCCGCTCGACCTTCGCCCCCGAGCGCCAGCCGCGCCCCTCGGCATCCACCTGCTCGTTGGCCAGCACGCTCTGTTCGACCGGATCCCAGTTGACCACCGCCATCTTGCGGTAGGCCAGTCCCTTCTCGAACAGCCGGGTGAAGAACCACTGCTCCCAGCGGTAGTACTCGGGCCGGCAGGTGGCAAGCTCGCGGGACCAGTCGTACGCGAAACCCAGGCGCTGCAGCTGACCGCGCATCTCCTCGATGTTGGCATAGGTCCATTCGGCCGGCGCCGTGTCGTTCTTGATGGCGGCGTTCTCGGCCGGCAGGCCGAACGCGTCCCAGCCCATCGGCTGCAACACGTTGAAGCCCTGCATGCGCTTGTAGCGCGACACCACGTCACCGATGGTGTAGTTGCGCACGTGCCCCATGTGCAGGCTGCCCGACGGGTACGGCAGCATGCACAGGCAGTAGTACTTCTCGCGAGCCGGATCCTCCTCGACCCGGAAGGCCTCGTTCTTGCGCCACAACGCCTGTACCTCGGCCTCGACGGCCTGATGGTCGTAGGCACTGTCCTCGGGGGCGTTCCGGGGGTCGGACATGGCAGGCTCGGTCGGGGAATCGTGGAGCGGGCATGATACAGGGGGCTAGCGCCTCCCGGCCCGACGGCCGCCTCGCTGCCGGCCCCGTTGCCGGGCGACCTCGACGCGATGTCGGAATCCTGTCAGCGCGAAGCGTCGCAGTAGCGTGCCACCACGAAGCAGTACAAGCCGTAGGCGACCAGACCCAGCCCCGCCACGGCCAGCACCCAGGAACCGTAGGGCTGCTGCTGCAACGTCTGCAACGCCTTGCCCAGCCCGCCGGCCTCCTCCGCCCGATCCGACAGCGCGGCCTGTCCCAGGAAGAAGGCGATCAGCGCGTACACCACCGCGCGAGCCGCATGCCCCAGTCGCCCGGCGCGCGTGGCCCACGTCCGTTCGGCCGCGCTCATGTCACCCAGACGGAAATTCTCTCGAAAGTCGGCGCTGATGGCCTGCTTCAGCTGGTGGGCGCCACCGAGAAGCACGCCTGCGGCCACGATGCCGACCAGGAACTGCCCGAACTGCATGTCCAGCAGTCGGCCGGTCCAGTGCTGAGCGCCGTCCCCGCCACCGCCACCGCTGTTGCGCATCACGATGTTCGCCGCCGATATCGCCAGGGCGGCGTACGCGACGCCGCTGCACACGTAGCCGATGCGCTTGCCGATGCCCTTCGCATCGTCCGACGACTGATCGTGCGGATCGATCGCGCCGCTGACGAACCGCCAGCACGCATAGGCGGCCAGGCCGAGCGCGACGATGCTCAACAGGATCCGCCCGAAGGGCTGCTGGGCGATCTCGTTCAGCGCACCCTTCTGCCCACCACCGGCTATCCCCTGCACGGCCAGCGAACCGACGATGAGGTACACGACGCCCTTGGCCACGAATCCGACGCGCGCCAGCGTACGCATCCAGCCGGGTACCGAGACGGTGCGCTTGACGGAGCTTGCGGCCGAACTGGCGGCTCGCGAGGCCCGGTCACGCCCCTTCGCGATGGAATTCATGCGCTCGATCCGTTGCTGACAGGCCGACAGCATGGAACGTTCCGTCAGGCGTGCGTGACGCGACGAACGATCGACAATCGGCTCGGGTCGAGGCCTCGAACGCGCAGGCCGGAACCGGACCCGCCGACCGGGCCCTACAGCGCCGCCTCGCCCTCCTCGCGGGTACGGATGCGGATGACCCGCTCGATGCTCTCGACGAAGATCTTTCCATCGCCGATCTTGCCGCTGTCGGCCGCCTTGATGATGCCTTCGATGGCATCGTCCACGATCGCCTCGCTGACCACCGCCTCGATCTTCATCTTGGGGATGAAGTCGACCACGTACTCGGCGCCGCGGTACAGCTCGGTATGGCCCTTCTGCCGGCCGAACCCCTTGACCTCGGTGACGGTCACCCCCGACACCCCGATCGCGGCGAGTTCCTCGCGCACGGCGTCCAGCTTGTAGGGCTTGATGATGGCGGTGATGCGTTTCATGCGTCGACTCTCCGTGTTGCGCGGATGCTATCAAATCGGTCGATTCTTTGATCCACCGGCACGGGCACGCGGTATCGGAGCGCATGGCAAACGATCTGACGATATACGACGACGTCGCCGCGCAATGGTGGTCGAACGAGGTGCGCTGGGTGCGCACGCTCAAGCGCATGGTGCGCGGACGGCTCGCCTGGTTCGATCCGCGCATCGACTGGCAGGGCAAGCGCGTGCTGGACGTGGGCTGCGCCGGCGGCTTCATGGCCGAGGCGCTGGTGCGACGCGGCGCGACGGTCACCGGCATAGACCCTGCGGCCAAGGCGATCGAGGCGGCGAGAAAGCACGCGACCGACAGCGGTCTGTCGATCCGCTACGACGTGGGCGTGGGAGAGGCGCTGCCGTACGAGGACGGCTCCTTCGACGTAGTGGTCTGCGTGGACGTGCTGGAGCACGTGAACAGTCTCGACGGCTGCATCGCCGAGATGGCCCGCGTGCTGGGGGATTCGGGCCAGGTCTGCTTCGACACCATCAACCGCAACCCGCTGTCCACGTTCGCCACCATCACCGTCGCCGAGAACCTGCTGCGCCTGCTGCCCAAGGGCACTCACGATCCGTCGATGTTCATCACGCCCGACGAGCTGTCCGGCGCCTTCAAGGCGCAGGGCTTCAAGGTCGACCGGATGACCGGGCTGGGTCCGCGCGGCATCAACCTGCGCGGCGATTTCTCGTTCGGACGCGTGCCCGGCACCGCGATCATCTACATGGGGATCGCGCACCGATGATGCAGACCGTCCTTGGTGCCGGTGGCCTGTTCGTGATCGCCACGCTGCTGGGCGGCATGACGCTGTACTCGGCCGGGCTTGCGCCGCTGCTGTTCACCCAGCTGCCGATGAAGGATGCGGCACGCCTGCTGCGCGTCGCCTTTCCGTGGTTCTACCTGTTCATCATCGTTCTGTCGGCCCTGGGCGCGCTGCTGATGCTGGGCATCGACACCGGCGCGAGCGCTTTGCTCGGCATCGTGTTCCTGTCCGGCCTGGTTGCCCGGCAGCTGCTGATGCCGGCGATCAACCGCGCCAGCGACGCCGGCGCCGCCGGCAAGGCACGCTTCAGGCGACTGCACGGAACCTCCGTGGCGATCAACTTCGTGCAGCTGGCGCTGGTTGCCGTGGCGCTGTACGGTTTCGTCTGATCGGCTGCCGGCTCTTGCGATCCGACGCCTGATCCGGACGAATCGCGCGGTGGCGTGACGAACCCGGTGACGCCCGCCCCGGCGGGGATGTCAGCCCCGACGGCAATGTCAGCAGGGGTTCAACGGCGGTTCGCCGGCCAGGTAGCGGCGCACTTCCTCGGCGATCATGCGACTGGCCTTGTCGATGGTGTACACGGACGCCCCGGCGATGTGCGGCGTCAGCGTGACGTTGTCCAGCTGCAGCAGCGGCGAGTCCGCGGCCACCGGTTCGTGATCGAAGGTCTCCAGCATGGCGCCGCCGATCGTGCCCCGCTGCAACGCCTCGAGCAGCGCATCGTAGTCGACCAGCGGCCCACGGGCGGTGTTGACCAGGATCGCATCGGGCTTCATGCGGACCAACGCGTCGCGATCGATGAGGTGCCGGGTCTCCCCGGTCACGCGCGGGTGCAGCGTCACCACGTCCGAGCGTTCGAGCAGCGAGTGCAGCGAGGCCTCGCGCACGCCGGCCACGCGGTCGGTGGCCGACAGCTGCTGGTAGGGGTCGTGCACCAGGATCGTGCAGCCGAACGGGGTGAGCAGCTTCACCAGCCGCTTGCCGATCTCTCCGTAGCCGACGACCCCCACCGTCATCTCGGACAGTTGCCGCCCGGTGCGATCCGCACGGTACAGGTCGCCGCGCCAGACCCCCTGTCGCAGCGATTCGTGTCCGGCACGTATGCGACGCGTCTCGGTCAGGATCGCACCGATGGTGAATTCGGCCACCGCCCCGGCGTTGCGACCGGGCGTGTTGACCACCAGCGTGCCGTTGGCACGCGCGGCCGCCATGTCGATGTTGACCGGTCCGCCGCGCGATACCGCGATCAGCTTCAGGTTGGGCAGACGCTCGAACATGCCGGCCGACACCGGCGCCAGGTGATTGATCAGCAGGTCGGCATCGCCGATGAACTCGACGATCTCGTCCGGGTCACCGATGTACTCCTTCAGCCCTTCGAGTCCATCGACCGCGTAGCCGTGCCGCATGTCCTCGTCCGGCCAGCCGTTGGCCATGCTGCGCATCGGTGGCGGATCGTCGATGACAGCCGCTATGGCGGCCTCGAATCGTTCGGGCAACATGAAACGATCCCCGATGATCGCGATGCGGTGCGCAACGTCGGCGTTCGCGGCAGCCAGGGAGGCATCGTCGCTCATCCGGGCATCCGTTCGCGCGTTGCCCACACCGGACGCAATGCGCGGCGCGCCTGTCGGTAGCGCTCGAACTGTGGACGATAACGCGCGCTCATCGCCTCATCGGGCACGGTCGCCTCTCCCAGCCACGGCGTGACCCAGCGATCGATGCCGCTCGGCATGTCGTCCAGCGCACCGATCGACACCGCGGCCATCATGGCCGCACCGGCGGCTCCGGCCTCCTCGCGTGCCGAAGCGCGCACCGGCGCTTCCAGCACCGCCGCCAGCGTCTCCACCAGCACGGTGCTGCGCGCCGCGCCGCCCGACAGACGAACCTCGCTGGGCAGACCGCCCATCGCCTCGTAGCAGTCGCGCGCCGCCAGGCACAGCCCCTCGATCACGGCACGCGCCAGATCGGGAAAGCGGTGTCGCGAGTTCAGGCCGATGAAGCCGGCCCGGGCGCTCTGGTCGATGAAGGGGCCGCGCTCGCCCGCCTCGGAGATGTACGGGTGGTAGAGCAGCGAGGCCGGCGATGCCGCACGCACCCAGCCGTCGAGCCGGGCGATGAGATCGGTCCGGGACGGCGCCTCGACGCCGACGTCCCCGATCAGCTCGGCGGCCATGTCCAGCAGCCAGTCGATGTTGATCGTGCAGGCCAGGTTCGACTGCATCTGCGCGTACTCGCCCGGCAGCGGCAGGCATAGCGTGTAGCCGGAGCGCTCGTCGCCCAGGCGCACCGCTTCGGCATCGGGCGCGTGACGCATGTGCACACCGGTGGAACCGACGATCGAGCAACCGGCACCGGGCGGCAGATCGTTGCCGCTGCCGCCGCGCAACCCGGCACCGATCGCGTTGCACGCGATGTCCACGCTGGCGAGCACGACCGGCAACCCGGCTCGCAGTCCGGTGGCCGTGGCAGCCCGGCTCGACAGGGTGGCGTGTTCGGCGGTGCCGTCGACGATGCGAGGCAGCAGGGCGCGATGCGCTGTCAGTCCGAGCGCCTCGATGACCGCATCGTCGTAGTCTCGGGTGCGGAAATTGCCGAAGCTGAACACGCCTTCGCTCGGGTCGGTGGCCACCTCGTCGGTCAGCTTCAGGTACAGCCAGTCCTTGCAGTGCATGGCGTGACGCGCCCGCGCCACCTGCTCGGCACGGTGCGTCTGCAGCCACCACAGCTGCGGGCCCTGCTGGCAGGCCGCCAGACCGGTGCCGGACCGGGTGTACCGGACGCGGTCCGCCTCGCTGCCGTGAAATTCGCCGACCAGCCGGCCGGCGCGACCGTCCAGCCAGAGCAGGGCCGGACCACAAGGTTCGCCCTGACCATCGACCAGCCAGGTGCCGTCGCCCTGCCCGGTGACCGCCACGGCGACCGCTCCATCGATCAGACCGGGCACCTTTTCCGCCAGGGCGGTCAGCGTGGCGACGCACCGCTGCCAGGTGGCGGCCATGTCCTGCTCGGCGCCCCCGTCGGCCGTCTGCTCGTACACGTTGCGCACCGCGGCGTCGGCCAATTGCCGACCGGACAGATCGAAGGCGACCGCCTTGATCACGGAAGTGCCCGCATCGATGCCGATGATGATCTCGTTCAACGCGACCGCTCCTCGGCTGCGCGGGGAGCCGCCACGAAGGAAGCGGCACCGCTACCGATGTTCTTCATGCGAACCCCGATGGTGCAGCTTTTCTCGACATGCGCGAACGTTTTCAGGTTCGTGGTGCCGTGTCAACGCTGACACGAGCCGCCAGCCCCTCTTGTCACCTTCGAAGGTCGCCCAGCAGGCGATAGTCGAACCTCAACGGCGCGTCGCGCTCGATCGCCTCGAGCAACGCATCGGTGAGCGGTAGCGCCGGCATCGCCCCCTCAGCCTGTGCCGCACGCAGCGCCGGACCCAGCACGCGACCGGTATCGCGCCCCTCGACCGTCTCCCCCGCCAGCGGACCGTCCAGGGCGGCCTGCACCCGCATGCCTTCGCCCAGCAGACGGCCGAGCCGGCTGTTGCGCCCTCCGCCGACGGTGACGTGCAGGTCGCCGGCTCCGGCCAGCCCGTGGGCGGTCGCCGGCTGCCCGCCGATCCAGCCCACCAGTCGCTCCAGCTCGCCGGTGGCTTGGGTGAACAATGCGGCGGTCGGATTCTTGGCAGGCATGCTCCGCTCGTTCACCGCGCCGGCGCTCTCCACGAGATGGGCCGAGATCGTCGCGCTGACACCGATCGCCAGGAAGTTCTTCAGCGCGGCACAGGCCTCGAGTCCGACCACGTCGTCGCTCAGGTGGATTCGATACACGTCGGTATCGAGCAATTGGCCGAGGCGGATGGCCGCCCCGCGATCGTGCGAGGCGTACGAGGTGGCGGTCGGCACGCCGAGTGCGATCTCGCGCGCGATGCACGGACCACCGATGCCGACAAACCCGCCATGGGCGATACCGGCTTCGCTCAGCAGGCGAGGCACGGTGTCCGCATACGTCAAGGGTGGCCCTGATTCGTTCGGCACCAGGCCCTTGGTGATCAGTCCGACGGTTCCAAGCCTTTCGCACGAGCGCAGGCGATCACCCGCCCATCCGATGCCGGCGCTGCTGACCGCCACGATCAGCGCATCCGCACCGCTCAGCAACGTCGCATCGAACGCCTCGGCGCCCAGCGCCTCGACGCCTGCGGGCAGCGTCAGGTCCAGGCGCGGGTGGTAGCCGGAACCGGTGACCGAGCGCACGATGTCCTCGTCCAGCGGCGTACCGAACAGGGTGACGCGATGACCGTTCGCACGGGCCGGTACCGCCAGCGCCGAGCCCATCACACCGGCCCCGAGAATGGCCAGGTGCGCCATCAGCGGCCGCTCCGCGCCGACCGGCCCGTGAGGATGCCGACCGGGACGCCGGTAAGCACGCCGGTGCAGGTGTCGATGTGCGACGAGACGTTCATGAGGGCGGGCAATGCTCGGTCAGGAATCCGGACAGCAATCCGGCATCGTCGGCGATGTCCAGCATGGAGAAGCGATCGCGGATGTAGCGCGCATCCGTCACCGCCTCGTGCCAGCGCGACGCGCTCAGACCGAGCTGTTCGGGCGTGGTCTGGCAGCCGGCGGCCCGCATCGCGTCGTGCAGGCGATCGAACGGCAGCATGATCGCTCGCAACGGCCGGCGAAACGCTTCCCAATCATCGTTCATCAACCGGTTCACCCGCTCGGCGCCTGCCTCGTCGAGCGCCTTGATCCTGGTCTGCTCGATCATGTTGTCCGCCATGTCGGCACCGTAGCGTTGCCGCAGGCGCGCCTCGGGGATGCGGGTGGCGTGCACCGTGGGCGCGCCGGCGGCGTTCAGGATGCGATTGTGCAGGCGGGACATCGTGACCGTCGCCACACCCACCTGTTCGCCGTGCGAGGTGCCGGGGTGCTCCTCGCCCGAGAACATGTCGATGTGGTGGCTGATCATGTGCTCGGCCATGCTGCCCGAATGGGTCGTCTCGGTGAACGAGGTGCCCAGGCCCATGATGGCGCTGATGCGGGTCAGCATGCCGAGTACCTCGACATCCCCGTCGCGCATGTGCGATGCGTTGTCGATCATGCGATCCTCGTCGATCGCCAGCAGGTGGTACGGCGTCTCGGCATAGGGCGTGCCGAACAGGCGGTGCGACAGCAACCAGTCGAGCTGCGCGGTGGTGCGGCAGATCACGTCGGCGAACGCGGCCGAGATCAACCGTTCAGGGCAGCGCGCGATGACCGCCAGGTCGAAGAAGATGCCCCTGGCACCGTGACAGGTGATCGATCTCTTGAACCCGTCGAACGAGACCGATGCGGTATTGGTGGTGTACGCGTTCATCGGCGAGGTGGCGAACACCGAGTAGTCGCGCCCGTCCAGGAAGCTTGCGTACTTGACCGCATCGTTGATCGTGCCGGAACCGACCGCCACCAGCGCCTCGCGACCACGCGTCGCGGCTCGAAGCGCCTCCACGCCCCGATCCGAACACACCGGCTGCTCCCACACGTGCTCGGTCACGTCGGCACCATCGGCCTTCAGTGCCTGGAAGACACGCGCCCCGAGTGCCTCGTACGTGCAGGGGTCGGAGACGATGATCAGCGAGCGGCCCGGATGCCGGCGCCGCACCAGCTCCGCCTCGCGCCCCTCCAGCGAGGCGGCGATGACGATGTCCTCGGGCGGAATCTCGTAGCGCCTGCCGGTACCCGGCTCCTCCCATTCGCCGCTGACCAGCGCATCGATCACGCCGCCGTAGTTCACGTCGTGGTTCACGTCGTGGCTCACATCCCGGTTCAGGTCGGAGTCCGTGCCCATCATCGCTCCGGCATCGTGTCGCGACGCCTCATCAGTTCAGACGCTGTCCGCTGGCACGATCGAACAGGTGCATCGAATCCGGCGGAATGCGCAGGCCGAGCGTGGTGCCGCGGGCGACGTCCAGACGCTCCTGGGTCACCAGCCGGACGTGTCCGCCGGCGAACCCCAGGTGCACGTGCCGATCGGCGCCGGTGTTCTCGACCACGTCCAGCGTACCGCTCAGCGTACTGTCCGGATCCAGGTCCATGTCCAGCGGCCGGATGCCCAGCGTGACCTCGTGCCCGTCGGCGACACCCACCTCGGTGGCCAGCGGCAGCGCCTGGTCACCGATGCGCACCACCGGCCGATCACCGCCGCGATCGATCGTGCCGTCCAGGAAGTTGATCGCCGGCGAGCCGATGAAGTCGGCCACGAACGTGTTCACCGGTCGATCGTAGATATCGTCCGGACTGCCCATCTGCTCGATGTGCCCGCCGCGCATCACCACGATGTCGTCGGCCATGGTCATCGCCTCGATCTGGTCGTGGGTCACGTAGATGGTGGTGGTGTCCAGCCGATCGTGGATGCGACGGATCTCGTAGCGCATCTGGGCGCGCAGCTTGGCGTCCAGGTTGGACAGCGGCTCGTCGAACAGGAACACGCGCGGGTGGCGCACCAGCGCCCGGCCCATCGCCACCCGCTGGCGCTGCCCGCCCGAGAGCGCCTTGGGGTAGCGGTCCAGGTAGGCGGTCAGGTCCAGGATCTCGGCCGCCTCGCGCACGCGCTCGTCGATCTTCGCCTTCGGCTCCTTCCTGACCTGCAGTCCGAACGCGATGTTGTCGTAGACCTTCATCTGCGGGTACAGCGCATAGGACTGGAACACCATCGCGATGTCACGATCGCGCGGATGCACTTCGTTGATGCGTTGATCCCAGAAGCGGATCTCGCCCTTGCCGATCTTCTCCAGGCCGGCGGTCATGCGCAGCAGCGTGGTCTTGCCGCAGCCGGACGGGCCGAGCAGCACGGCGAATCGCCCCTCCTCGATCCGGAAGGAGACCTCCTCCATGATCTTGACCGGGCCGTAGCTCTTGCCGATGCGGTCGTACTCGACGGCGGACACTGTTCAGAAGGCTCCCGGCTCAGTTTTCATGGGCGGCCGCGAACGCGACCATGCGGTGGTTCAGATCCCGCGTGGCCGCGTAGAGATCGCGGTGGATCCCCAGCAGTTCGGCGTAGCGTGCGTGCCGGTCGCTGTCCGGCTCGACCGTCCTGGTCGCGCTGGCCATGGCGCCGGCGGCGGCCTCGATGCTGTCGTACCAGCCCGCCCCGAAGGCTGCCAGCATGCCCGCGCCCAGCGCCGAGGCCTCCACGGTCGGGCTGACGTGAACGGCCCGACCCGAGGCATCGGCCAGCATCTGGCGCCACAGGGTGCTCTGCGCACCGCCGCCGATCGCCACGAAGTGATCGACACGCTGTCCGGACAGGCGCTCCAGCTCCTGCGTCGAGGCGACCAGATCCAGCGTGATGCCTTCGATGATGGCGCGGTAGATGTGCGCCTCGGAATGCCCGCTGCTCAGCCCCAGCAGCACACCGCGCGCATCGATGTCCCAGTGCGGGTCCATCGCGCCGGCGAAGTAGGGTTGCAGCAGCAGTCCTTCGGAGCCGATCGGCAGCGCGCCGGCTTCGCGGTCCAGGCGTGCGAAGGTTTGCGCATCGGCCCGCCCGTGCGCCACGAACCGATCCACGAACCAGTCGACCAGGAAGGCGCCCGAGCGCAGGCAGGTCTCCAGGATGTAGCCGCCCTGGCCTGCCAGCTCGGTTCGCCAGGCGGTCGCGTACTTGTATTCTTCGGACCAGATGCCGGACACCACCGCGGTGCCCAGGTTGACGTAGGCACGGTCGGGACGCGTGCAGTCGGTGCCCAGGCCGGCCAGCTGGCCGTCGCCGCCGGCCGCGAACACCCGCGTACCGGGCAACAGGCCGCTGGCCAAGGCTGCCGCATCGCAGATCCGGCCCAGGCACTCGCCCGGTGCGTGCAGCGTCGGCAGGCGATCCTCGTCGATGCCGATCGCCTCGAGCAGCTCTGCCGACCAGTGCATCGATTCCATGTCGACGATGCCCAGCGGATCGGCACTCAACCGACCGGTGCGCCACGGTCCGCCACACAGGCGTTGCACCAGATACGCCTGCACGTCGGCGAACATCGTCGTGCGATCGAAGGCTTCGGGTTCGTTCTCGGTCAGCCATGGCCAGGTGTACAGGCACGGAGTCAGGTCCGGCGGCCGACCGGTGATCGCGTGGATGCGCTCGGCACCGAACCGGTCGGAAAAGGTCCTGACCTGCTCTCGCATCCGCCCGTCCAGCCACAGGATGGCGGGCCGCACGGATTGACCGCGGGCATCGAAGAAGCCGAGCGTCTCGCGCTGGTTGCTGATCGCCAGCCCATCGATGCGCAACGGATCGATCGAGCCGACGCAGGCGCCCAGCGCCTCCACGGCCGCCTGCCACCAGTGTTCGGGTTCCTGCTCGTACCAGTCCAGCCGCGGACTGCTCATCGGAATCGACGCCCGCCCTTCGGCCACCGCGTGACCGGCCCGGTCCCAGGCGATCGCCTTGGTGCCCTGGGTGGAGCTGTCGAGCCCGATGACCAGTCGATCGGACATCAGAACTCCTGGCGCGTCGGCGTGACGACCATCTCCTGGATCAGCACGTTCTGGGGCATCTGGTAGGCGTAGCGGATCATGTCGGCCACGTGATCGGCCGAGATGCCGCCCCCGATGCGCGTCTTGTTGTCGCGGTAGTTCTTCAGCGTGTTCGGATCGGTCACGTGATCGAGCACCTCGGTGTCGATGATGCCCGGCGAGATCACGATCACGCGCACACCGTACGGTGCCAGGTAGGAGCGGATGCTCTCCGACACCGCGTGCACGAAGAACTTGGTGCCGCAGTAGACCGTGTGATCCGGATACACCTTGCGCCCGGCGATCGAACTCATCATGACGATGGTGCCGTGACGGCGCGCCTTCATGCCGTTCATGATCGGGTGCAGGGCGTTCATCACGCCCTTGGTGTTGATGTCGATCGATTCGTCCCACTCGGCCGGATCCTGAGCGCCGATGTCCGCCAGCCGGGCGACCCCGGCGTTGTTGAACAGGCAATCGACCGGGCCGTGCTCGGCTTCGGCATCGGCGACCGCGCCGGCGATGGCGTCACGCTCGCGCACATCGACCGCCCGGCACACCGTGTTCGGCAGTTGCAGCGCCTGCATGCGATCCAGGCGTCGGGCCATCAGCAGCAACGGGTGTCCCGCCGCCGAGAAGGCTCGTGCGGTGGCTTCGCCGATGCCGGAGCTGGCACCGGTGATGGCGATGAGTGGTTTCGGCATGGCGGGATTACTCGGCGAGCACGCGCATCACTTCATCGGCCACCGCGGTGCCGAGCGCGCGATTGGTCCGGGCGCTGAAGTGGATGCCGTCGACCCCGTCGGTCGACACCACGCTGCCGGCGTCGAAGAAGGATTCGTCCGCCGCGGCGGCGATCGCCTCGTACACCGCCGGCAGGGCCCGTGATTTCTCCAGCCCGCCTTCGAAGATGGCCTCGGCCAGCGGATCGATCGTCTCTCCCAGCGGCGGCGGGCTGATCAGCAGGACCTGCGGGGTCGGGTAGTCGGTCCAGTCCCAGCCGGGTGACTCGTGCACCATGTTGATCAGCTGACCGGCACCGAGTCCGATCTCGAAGGCGGTGCGATCCAGGTAGGTCTTCGTGTCGTTGGTGCCCAGCAGGATCACCACGAGGTCGAGCGGCTCGTGGGCGGCAAGGGCGGCCGGCAGGTAATCCGCGCCGTTGAGCTTGGCATCGTTCGGATCGTCGATGTTGGTCGTCCGTCCGCTCAGCCCGTCGACCACGATGTCGTAGCCATCCCCGAGCGCCTCCTGCATCGCGGTCGTCCAGCGATCGGCCTCCGGGTGGCGCACCGTCGGCACGATCGGCGCGACCGGGGTCCAACCCCAGGTCAGCGAGTCGCCGAAGACCAGCACGCGCTTGTCGCCTTCCTCGGCGAACACCGGTGCGCCGAGCAGCGTGCAGGTCACGAGCAGGGTTCTCTTGATCATCGTCTGTCCATCCTGTCAGCGAAGGGGGGGGGAGAAGCGAGTGCGGACCGGGACGTGCCCGACCCGCACCCTGGCAAGGCGATCAGCCCTGGACGATGCCGTCCACCTTCCTCTTGATCTCGTCCATCACCGCCTCGGGCGAGTCGTAGTCACCGGCCCAGAACTTGCCGAGTTCCACCGGAATGGTGTCGTTGGACAGCTCCGCCCATTCGGGCAGGTCCGGCTCGGAGCCCATGTGCTCGGCGATGGTCTCGCGCACCACGGGCAGGTGACGCGTGGTGCCCTCGATGCCGGGCTTGGCATTGGCGAGAATGCGCGGATCGTCGTACACGCTGGCGCGCGTAGGGCCGGTACCGCCGCCCAGTGCGGTGATCAGCACCTGGGTGTCGAAGGAGGTCGCCCACTGCGCGAACAGCCAGGCCGCCTCCGGGCTCTTGGCGTACCGGGACACCGCCAGCGAGGAGCCGCCCTGGTGACCGACACCGGGAATCTCGCCGAAGCCTGTCTCGGTGCGCAGCGCCTTGGACGGTGCCGGGGGCACCGCCGCCTCGTACAGACCGCTGGTGGGGGAACCGGGCGCATCCCAGCCGGTGAAGAACTCGCCCCAGGACATGACCTGCCCCGCCAGCCCCTGCCCCATCGCCTGCCCCTGACCGTCCCAGGTCCAGGTGGTGACGCCCTCGGGCATGGTGTCCTTGAGCTTGATCCAGTACTCCATCGCGGCCAGCCCTTCGGCATCGTTGCCCGAGAAGGTGCCGTCGGGCCCGAAGATCGACCCGCCCGCACCCCACAGCCAGCAGGTCCAGTCGCACTCCAGGCTGTAGTGGCCGGACTTCATCTGACCGGTGGTGCCGTACATCTCAGGACCCTTGGCCTCCATGATGGCCTGCGAGTTGGACAGGTACTCCTCCATCGTGGTGGCGACCGACAGCCCGAGCTCTTCGTAGACATCCTTCCGGTACATCTGGATGAAGATCGGAATGTCGTAGGGCACGCCGACCATGACGTCCTCGTACATGGAGATGCCGTCGACCAGCGCCGGCAGGAAATCGTCCATGTCGTAGTCCGGCATGGCCAGGTCGGGGGCCGACTCGTAGCGCTCGCGCGGATCCACCACATCCCCCGCGAAGGCGGCCATCCAGCTCTGGTCGATGTAGTACAGGTCATAGGTGCCCAGACCGGATGCCACGTCCAGGGTGAGCTTCTGCAGCACCTGCTCCAGCGGCAGCACCTCGATCTCGACGTTGATGCCGGTGGCGTCGATGAAGTTCTGCTTCAGGAACGAGTTGATCGCGTTGGACGGCGGCGTGGACTCGGTGGCCAGGCGAATGGTCTGTCCGGCGAAGGGCTTGGCCGCATCCGCCAGCCACTTCATCATCTCCGGATCCTGCTCGACGCCCTGGGCATGGGCCTGCGGCAGGAAGCCGCCGCCGCGATTGCCCAGTCCGAGTCCGAGCGCGCCGGCGCCCAGCCCGAGCTTGCCACCCGCTCTGAGAAAGGCCCGGCGATCCATCCGGCCGCTGACGTAACGCTGTGTGACGTCCGCCAGGAACTTCTTTCGGTTGTTGTGGTTAAAACGCATCGTTGCTCGATCTCCCATGTGGTGATTCCCGCAAGCGGCGGGGCTTCGGTAGTGCTCTTCAGGCGCGATCTCGGCTCACTGCTTCAAACCGCCCATCGTGAGTCCGCGAACGAGGTTCTTCTGCACCAGCAGGATGAAGATGAAGGCCGGCACCATCGCGCCCACGCCCAGCGCCGCCATCTTTCCCCACGCCGTGCCGGTGGAGGTGACGAAGGTGGACGACACTACCGGGATCGTCTTCAGCCCGGTCTGGGTCAGGGTCAGCACGAACAGGAACTCGGTCCAGCTGAAGATGAAGCACAGCACGGCGGTGGCGGCGATGCCGCCGATCGCCATCGGCAGCACGATGCGGCGAAAGATCAGCCAGCGCGACGCACCGTCGATCAGCGCCGCCTCGTCGATCTCCTGAGGGATGTCGTCGAAGAAGCTCTTCAGCAGCAGCACCGCCAGCGGCAGGTTCATCAAGGCGTGCACCAGGATGATGCCCAGGTGCGTATCCATCAGCCCGATCTCCTTGTAGATGAAGAACATCGGAATGGCGATGGCGACCGGCGGCATCATGCGCGTGGACAGGATCCAGAACACGAAGTGGTGCTGCCCGCGAATGCGCATGCGGCTCAGCGCGTAGCTGGCCAGCGTGGCGATGACGATGACCAGCGCGGTGCTGCCCACGGCGACGATGATCGTGTCGATCAGGTACGGCGTCATGAAGAAGTTGCCGCCACCGGCCAGGCTGGTGGCCGCCTGCTCGCCGCCGAAGGAGATGCCGAACACCTCCTCGAACGATTTTGCGGTGAAGTCCCAGCCGAACACCAGCGGCGGCTTGGTGAACACCTGGCTCTCGGGCCGGAAGGCGATCGAGAACCAGTAGTAGATCGGGAAGAAGAAGATGGCCACCACGATCCAGCCGAACAGGGCGCGCAGCACGCGCGTGCTCGTTCTCTCGTAGGCGACGCTCACCAGCGCAGCCTCGTCACGGCCACGAACACGTTGGCCACGATCAGGATCACGAACAGCGAGAACAGGCTGATCGCCGCCCCGTAGCCCCAGTTGATGAAGCTGAAGGTCTGCTGCCAGGCGTACAGGCTGAGCGTGTAGGTGGCGGTGCCCGGCCCGCCGGAGGTCATCACGAACACGTAGTCGAAGGTGCGGAACAGATCGATGCCGCGCAGCAGCACCGCGATGGCCATCACCCGCCCCAGCATCGGCAGCGTCAAACGGCGAAAGATCTGCCAGCCGCTGGCGCCGTCGATGATGGCCGATTCGAACGGCTCGGTCGGCATGGCGCGAAGCCCCGCCAGGAAGATCAGCACCATGAACGGCGTCCACTGCCAGATGTCGGCCAGCATGACGCCGGCCAGCGCGGTGTTGGAGTTGCCCAGGATCGAGCCGGTCTCGAAGAACCCCAGACCTTGCAGCATCCAGGTGATCAGGCCGTACTGGGCATCTTCCAGCAGCAGGAACATCATGCCGGTGATGGCAGGCGGTATCACCAGCGTCAGCGTCAGCACGCCGCGCAGGATGCCGAAGCCCGGATCGTCCGAGTCGAGCAGCATCGCGATGCCCAGCCCGAGCGCCACCTGCACGATCAGGCAGAGGCCGGTGTACATCAGGGTGACGCCCAGCGCCCCCCACATCCTTCCGTCGGTGAACAGCTTGACCCAGTTGTCGATGCCGACGTATTGGAGCGCTCGTTCGCGCGGAACGAATTCCTGGAAGCTCAACCAGACGTTGTAGAAGAACGGGAACAGCGCGAACACCACGAGCAACGCGATGACCGGCGCCAGCCACGGCCAGGCGTGATCGGAGAGCAGCGCGCGCGGCGCCGTGATGAACGGATCGCGTGGCGACCGGTGTGCCACCGTGGCGAGCGCTGATCGTTCAGCCATGAACGCTATGACCCATCATCACGGCACCGGTGAATGTATGTGCCAAGCCTGCCACAGCAAACGACACATGACAACTTTTGTTAGGCTTGCCCGACAATTGTCTGGACACGGAGGGGCACACACGTGAAGGGTGCCGGATCCCCCGCCTGCGATCTCGACCCCGTCTCGCTGCAGCGAACGGTGCGCGTGGCGCGTTGCTATTACGAGCTGGGCATGACGCAGCAGCAGATCGCGACCGCGCTCGACATGCCGCGCACCAACGTGATCAAGCGACTGGCACAGGCCAGGCAAAGCGGCATCGTGTCCATCCGCATCGAGACGCCGCTGCTGGAGAACCTGGAGCTGGCCGATGCGCTGGGCGAGCGCTACGCACTGGACGATGTCGAGGTCTGTCTCAGCCATGCCGAGGATGAGCGCACGCTGGCCGAGCAGCTGGCGATCGCCGCCGCCCCCGCCGTGGCCCGACGCCTGCAGGACGCCCAGACGATCGGGCTGGGATGGGGCGTCACGCTCAAGGCGCTGGCCGATCGCTTCCAGCCGATGTCTCTGAAGGATGCCGCGGTGGTCTCGTTGCTGCCCTCACTCACCCGGCGCTCCTCGGTCACGCGCTTCGAGGCGACGGCATTGCTGGCCACGCGGCTGGATGCGGAAGGCCTTTACCTGCCGGCGCCGCTGCTGTGCGACTCGAAGGCGAGCCGCGACACGCTGGTCGCGCAACCGATGTTCGAGGCGATTCACCGACGCGCGCTGGATGCCGACATCGCCATCGTGAGCATCGGTGGACTGGACAGCGCCACGATCCGGCTGGTCGGCGCGATCGATGACGAGGATTTCGAAAGCGTCCGCGGCGCGGGTGCCATCGGCAATTTCCTCGGCTACTACATCGACGAGGCCGGCGAACTGGTCGATCATCCGGTCAATCGGCGCATCATCGGCATCACCGGCACCGTGTTCCGCACGATTCCGGAACGCATCATGGTGTCGGCGGGCCCGAGCAAGGTCGCGGCATTGCACGCGGTGCTGGCTCGCGGCTTCCTGACCCGCCTGATCACCGATCAGACGACGGCGCGCGCCCTGCTCGCGCTCACCCGCCCCACCACCAGACCACCCCGGAAATAGACCATGGCGATGTCCGACACCGAACGCGCGCTGCGCCAGCGCATCATCGAGCTGTGCCTGCAGATGAACGCCTCTGGCCTCAACCAGGGCACCTCGGGCAACATCAGCGCACGTTTCGGGCAGCGCATGCTGATCACCCCGAGCGGCATTCCCTACGAGGACCTTCAGCCCGAGCACATCGCCTCGATGCCGCTGGAGGCCGAGGGCCTGGCGTGGGACGGGCCGTGCAAGCCTTCATCCGAATGGCATTTCCACCTGTCGATCCTGAACGACAAGCCGGAGGCGAACGCGATCATCCACACGCACTCCATGTTCGCCACCATCGTCTCGATAGCCCGCCAGCGCATCCCGGCCTGCCACTACATGATCGGCGCGTTCGGCGGCAACACGGTAGAGTGCGCGGACTACGCCACGTTCGGCACGCCGAAACTGTCCGCGGCGATTCGTGCAGCGATGGTGAATCGCAACGCCTGCCTGCTGGCCAACCACGGCATGATCGCGACCGGCCCGGATCTGGACAAGGCGATGTGGGCGGCGGTGGAGCTGGAGACGCTGGCCAGGCAGTACTGGCACGCGAAGATGGCCGGCGGCATGGTGGTGCTGCCGGACGAGGAGATGGACATCGTGCTCGAGAAGTTCAAAGGGTACGGGCAGAAGAAGCTGGATGAGGGGTCCGTGGCCTGACGGCCAGGCCTGATCTCGGACCTGACGCGATCCCCTACCCGGCCTCGCTCAGACCGGTATGTCCTCGTACACCGCCGAGCGGGTCTCCGGGATCGGTGCGTTGTCGGCGCTGCGATAGGTGAACACCAGCGAACGCTTGACCACGTCCGAGGCGTTGCGCCCGGCGGCGTGCAGCGTGCGCGAATGGAAGAACAGCACATCCCCCGCCGCCAACTCCACCGGCGTGGCCGACGCCAGCAATCCGGCATTCGGTTCGTAGTCCTCGCGAAAGAACATCGCCGCATCGAACTGTCCGGGTTCGAACTCCAGCGTGTGCGAGCCGGGAATCACCAGCAGGCAGCCGTTGCCGATGGTCTCGGGCCCCAGTGCGATCCAGACGCTGACCAGTTCGCGCCGGTCGAAGCGCCAGTAGCGGATGTCCTGATGCCAGCTGGTGACGCTGGAAAAGCCAGGGTGCTTGGTCATCACGCAGTTGTGATGATTCTGCGACACCAGGATGCCGTCGCTGCCCATCAGGCTTCGCAGCGTGTCGACGATGGCCGGGTCACGTGCTGCGGCCCGGAACAGCGCGTCTCGGCCGAAGGCGTTCAGGAGGCGGCGCGGGGTGCGGCCGCCGGGCGCGTTGACCGATTCGGGGGCGCCAGGGTAGTGGACATCGGCCTCGTACTCGACCGGGGCGAGCGCGGGGTTCAGCGAACCGTCGATGACGCTGACCAGGTCGGTGACGCGGTCGGAGGTGAAAACATTGCGGCAGACGATGTATCCATCGAGATCAAAGGCCGTGGAGAAGTCATCGCTCATGCACCAAGTGTGCATGAATATCTATGAACTTGCACTTTCGCATGCGACAGCTCTGATGCTCACCAGCCGGGACCACTGCGCACTGAAAGCCTGCGGGAGTAGTGTGAATGGTACGATTTGCAATCCTTGAAGCAGACCTGTTGCACAAGAAAGATAGGTGGTTGGTTCTCAGTAATGTGACCGACGCGCAAGCGATGTGCTCAGTGACTTGTGCAAGATCTGTAGGCGCTCCTGCAGACCCACTTGCTGGTTTACCCTACATTGGAAAGCGAGGCTCAGCACCCCGGCTCTTTGCAGAACCGGGGCCAACCGATCAGTGAGTACTTATCAGGCCCGAGCGCCCTGCTTCCTATGCCGCCGGCCCATCAGCAGCGCACCAATACCTAGCAGAGACAAGACTGCAGGCTCCGGTACCTGATTGGCCACGAGGTTCTCTTTGTCTGCATAGCCATCTTTAATAGCAAAATCCGTTATTCCACTACTATCCCAGCGAATGCCCCGGCCTCGCTCGTTTCCAACGTGAAACCAGTATCCAATTTTGTCGCCAAACCCAATGCCGTACCAATCGTTGTCGACGGAAGGCGTCGATCCATTGATAGTCGAGACGTCAATCGAGAAGCTCACACTGGTGACGCCGTTGCTTCGATTTGCTGTGAAGGAGCTGTCCGATCGGCTAAAATGCGCAAGCAAAGACGGATTCGCATTGCCGGGCAAGCTGTTGTAGCTGCTGCCATTGTTGTTTCCGTTGTACTCATATGCCCATATCCGCCCGCTTTTCACATCGCCATACAGAAGCGCCAGTTCGCCTGGAAGGCCCTTCGGGTTCGGACCGTTGTTGACGGCGAGCCAGAAGCCGCCCTTTTTCTTATGCTTCTTGTTCGCGATCTCGTAACTCCAGGACAATGACTGGCTCCCCTGATCGTAGCGAGTCTTGATGTTCGTGATGTCGCCCGCTCTGTCGCCGGAATGGTTTCCCGTGACAGGGTTCACATTGGGATCATCCACCGAATACTCGTAGGTCGGACCGGCATGCGCCACCCCAACTCCCCCTAAAAGACAAGCGGCAACCGCCAGTCCAGCGAGACCTGTTCGCAAGTGCATCCGCGTTTCACTCCGTAGTTGTTTGATGAGACGGTCGCCGAATTATTGCCGACATCAGCGATATGCAGAAACCAAGCCAAGCTTTTAAAGCACTGTTCTGGTTAGCTATTCTTGATCAAATCGTCATAATCATGGCGCTCCTGTAAGATTCCTCGTCATCGATACCGTCACATTTCGCTCCTTGGTCGGAGTTCGTCGCAGCTCTTGCAAGCTCAATTTTCGAACGCGATCGACACCGGTCATCCATCCAGTAAACTGCCCGGCTACCCGCACCGCCCTCCCCGACCGCCCATGTCACGCGCCATACGGATCGAGAACGCCCATCAGAACAACCTGAAGAACCTCGATCTGACCCTGCCGCACGGCGAGTTGATCGTGATCACCGGGGTGTCCGGCAGCGGCAAGTCCACGTTGGCGTTCGACACCGTCTACGCCGAGGGGCAGCGGCGCTACGTGGAGACCTTCAGCCCGTACGCGCGCCAGTTCCTGGACCGCATGGACAAGCCGAAAGTGGATCGCATCGAGGGCATTCCGCCGGCCATCGCCATCGACCAGACCAACCCGGTGCGCACCTCGCGCTCCACGGTCGGCACCATGACCGAGCTGAACGATCACATCAAGCTGCTGTTCGCGCGCACCGCCAGCCTGTACTGCGGCGGCTGCGGGGAGCCGGTGCGCCGCGATTCGCCCGACCGGATCGCAGCCTTCTGGCTGGACGGCGAGGCGCAACGGGTCATGGTCACGTTCTCGGTTCCCATCCCGGACAACTTCGACGGCGACGAGATCGAGGCCTGGCTGGCGCGCCAGGGCTTCACCCGCATCCACGCGCGCAGCGCCACCACCATCGAGGTGGTGCAGGATCGGCTGAAGACCACCACGGCGAACCGCGGGCGCTTCATCGAGGCGCTGGAGAACGCGTTGCGCCTGGGCCAGGGCAAGGTGGGCGTGCACCGGCTGGACGACGAGCGCGAAGTGATCTCGTCGAGCAGTTACTCGACCGCGCTGCAGTGCGAGGCCTGCGGCATCCGCTACCGGCGGCCGCTGCCGTCCAGCTTCAGCTTCAATTCGCCGATCGGCGCCTGCCAGACCTGCAAGGGCTTCGGTCGCGTGATCGGCATCGACTACCGGCTGGCGGTGCCCGACACCTCGAAGACGCTGAAGGGCGGTGCGGTGAAGGTGTTCCAGAGCGAAAGCGGCAGAAGTTGCCAGCGTGACCTGGAGCGTGCCGCGAAGCGTGCGCACGTGGCGCTGGACGTGCCGTTCGACGAGCTGCCCGAGCACCACCGGCAGTGGGTCATCCAGGGGGACGAGGGCGAGGACGGCTGGTACGGCATCAAGGGCTTCTTCGACTACCTGGAGCGCAAGGCCTACAAGATGCACGTACGCGTGATGCTGGCGAAGTACCGCAGCTACGACGAGTGCCCGGGCTGCTTCGGCGCGCGCCTCAAGCCCGAGTCGCTGAACTGGCGCGTGGGTTCGCTGGACGACGCTAGTGCGGCGCTAGGCAACGGCGAGCGCTGGTTCGCGCCCGATTCGACCATCCCCGCCAAGCGCCGCGAGACGCTGCCGGGGCTGAACATCGCGGACCTGATGAACCTGCCGATCGAGCGCCTGACAGCCTTCGTGACACGCATCGCCAGCGGCGCGATCGACGAGCCGACCCGGCTGGTGACCGACGAGATGAGTGCACGGCTCGGTTTCCTGGTCGATGTGGGCCTGGGCTACCTGACGCTGGACCGACAGAGCCGCACGCTGTCCGGGGGCGAGGTGCAGCGCATCAACCTGACCACGGCGCTCGGCACCTCGCTGGTCAATACGCTGTTCGTGCTGGACGAGCCGAGCGTGGGCCTGCACCCGCGCGACATCGATCGGTTGACACGTGTGCTGCTGAGACTGCGCGATGCCGGCAACACGCTGATCGTGGTCGAGCACGACCCGCAGTTGATGCTGGCCGCCGATCGGCTGATCGACATCGGCCCCGGACCGGGTGCCGCTGGCGGCCATATCGTGTTCAACGCCGCCCCGCACGAGCTGGCCTCGCAAGGCGATTCGCTGACCGCCGACTACCTGACCGGGCGAAGGCGCATCGGGGTGGACGGGGTGCGCGGCGGCAAGCCCGGGGATGCCGGGCAACTGGTGCTGCGCGGGGCCGACGGTCACAACCTGCAGAACGTCACGCTGAAGCTGCCGTTGAACCGGCTGGTGTGCATCACCGGCCCGTCCGGGTCGGGCAAGTCCACCTTGATCCAGGACACGCTTTACAACGCGCTGAGCGCCGTGAAGGGCAAGCCGAAGGAGCCGGCCGAACCGTTCGACACGCTGGAGGGCGACGAGCACGTCGACGACGTGGTGCTGGTCGACCAGTCCCCGATCGGCAAGAGCGCCCGTTCCAACCCGGTCAGCTACACCGGTGCCTTCGAGCCGATCAGGAAGTTGTTCGAGAAGCTTCCGGAGGCGAAGGAGCGCGGCTACAAGGCCAGCGCGTTCAGCTTCAACTCCGGCATGAAGTGTCCGGCCTGCTCGGGCAACGGCTTCGAGCACGTCGAGATGCAGTTCCTGTCGGATGTCTACATTCGCTGCGGCGAGTGCCAGGGGCGCCGCTACCGCCCCGAACTGCTGGAGATCAAGCTGTTCAACGCGCACGAAAGCGAGGGTCACTCGGTTGCCGACGTGCTGGACATGACGGTCGATCGCGCGCTGGAATTCTTCAAGGACGAGGCCAAGGTGGTGCAGGCGCTGAAGCCGCTGGAGGATGTGGGCCTGGGCTACGTGACGCTCGGCCAACCGGTGCCCAGCCTGTCCGGCGGCGAGGCGCAGCGGCTCAAGCTTGCCGCCCACCTGGGCAACGTCAAGGGCAGCGGCTCCAAGGTGGTGAACCGCGGCCGCACCCTGTTCCTGTTCGACGAACCGACGACAGGCCTGCATTACCAGGACATCGCCAAGCTGCTGGGCGCGTTCGGCCAGCTGCTCGATCAGGGTCATTCGCTGGTGGTGGTGGAACACAACCTGGACGTGATCGGCAACGCCGAGCACGTGATCGACCTGGGACCGGATGGCGGCAGTGCCGGGGGCCGGGTGATCTTCCAGGGCAGCGTGAAGCAGCTGCTGGCCAGCGGCAAGAGCGTGACCGCCGAGGCGCTGCGCGACTATCACGAGACCAACGAGCGCATGCGCTTCGACCGGGTGGCCGATCGGGTGGCGGAGACGGTGGCCACGATCGGGGCCGAGAGCGGAACGGCGCCCGAGGCGATACGCGTGCACCATGCGCGCGAGCACAACCTGAAGAACGTCGACGTCACCATCCCGCGCGGACAGTTCACGGTGATCACCGGCAAGAGCGGCAGCGGCAAGAGCACGCTGGCGTTCGACATCGTGTTCAACGAAGGCCAGCGGCGCTACCTGGAATCGCTGAACGCCTACGCTCGCCAGTTCGTGCAGCCCGCCTCGCGGCCGGATGTGGAGTCGATCACCGGCATCCCGCCGACGGTGGCGATCGAGCAGCGCACCAGCCGCGGCGGACGCAAGAGCACGGTCGCCACGCTGACCGAAATCTATCACTTCCTCAGACTGCTGTTCGTGAAGCTGGGCGAGCAGTACTGCCCGGACTGCGAAGTGCCTATCTCGGCCCAGTCGGTCGAGGCGATCACCTCGCAGGTCATGAAGAAGCACCGCGGCAGGACGGTGTCGCTGCACGCCCCGCTGGTGGTGGACCGCAAGGGCTACTACACCGACCTGGCCAAGTGGGCCGCGAAGAAGGGCTACGAGACCCTGCGCGTGGACGGTGTGGCGCAGCCGACCGGGGACTGGCCGCGCCTGGACCGGTTCAAGGAGCACACCATCGACCTGCCGATCGGCCAGTTCCCGGTCGAGCCGAAGAACGAGGCCGCGCTGCAGGAGCACATCCGCCTGGCCATCGATCACGGCAGCGGCGTGGTCAAGATCGGCAGCACCGCGAAGAACGAGACGTTGTTCTCGGTGCAGCGCGCCTGCCCGTCCTGCCAGCGGAGCTTCGCCGAGCTGGACCCGCGCATGTTCTCCTACAACTCCAAGCACGGCTGGTGCACCGAGTGTTTCGGCACCGGCGAGCAGATCGCAGGCTTCGACGAGGAGCAGACCGGCGAGGAGCGCTGGTGGAGAAAGGGCGACGAGAACAGCGTGCCCTGCCCGGCCTGCGACGGGCAGCGCCTGAAGCCCGAATCGCTGTCGGTCTACTTCCAGGACTGGAGCATCGCCGACTACACCTCGCAATCGATCGTGGAGGCGGCAAGGACGTTCGCCGCGCTGGCGTTCGGCGAACGCGAGGCGACGATCGCCCGCGACAGCCTGGTCGAGCTGAAGGCACGCCTGGACTTCCTGTGCGAGGTGGGACTGGACTACCTGTCGCTGGACCGGTCGGCCCCGACGCTGTCCGGTGGCGAGGCGCAGCGCATCCGCCTGGCCGCCCAGCTCGGTTCCAACCTGGAAGGGGTGTGCTACATCCTCGACGAGCCGACCATCGGTCTGCACCCGCGCGACAACCGCATGCTGCTGGGCACGCTGGACAAGCTGCAGGGCAACGGCAACACCATCATCGTGGTCGAGCATGACGAGGAGACCATCCTGCACGCCGATCACATCATCGACATCGGCCCGGGTGCCGGGGTGCGCGGCGGCGAGATCGTCGCCGCCGGCACCGCGGACGAGATTCGGCGCGCGCCCGGTTCGGCCACCGGCCGCCTGCTGGACCAGCCGCTGCAGCATCCGCTGCAGCCGATCCGGGGCAAGAGCGACGAGGCGCTGCGGATCACCGGGGCGGCCATGCACAACCTGCGCAACGTGGATGTCGAGATTCCGCTGCGCCGCCTGGTCTGCGTCAGCGGCGTGTCCGGCTCGGGCAAGAGCACGCTGGTGCGCAGCGTGCTGCACGACAGCCTGCGCGGGCTGAACGCGCAGCAGAAGAAGGCGAGGAAGAATCGCAGGCTCGGTGCACCGGTCGGTTGCGAGTCCATCACCGGCTGGGAATCGATCGATCGGCTGCTGGAGGTGGACCAGACACCGATCGGCAAGACCTCGCGCTCGTGTCCGGCCACCTACATCGGCTTCTGGGACAACGTGCGCCGGCTGTTCGCCGACACCACCGAGGCCCGCATCCGCGGCTACGAGCCGGGCCGGTTCAGCTTCAACACCGCCGGCGGACGGTGCGACCAGTGCGAGGGTCAGGGCATGCAGCGCATCGAGATGAGCTTCCTGCCGGACGTGAAGGTGCCGTGCGATGCCTGTGGCGGCCAACGCTTCAACAGCGAGACGCTGTCGGTGCGCTGGAAGGACACCTCGATCGGCGAGGTGCTGCTGATGAACGTCGACGATGCGGTCCCGTTCTTCGAGTCGCACCCGAGCATCCACCATCCGCTGACCCTGCTGCAGGACGTGGGGCTGCGCTACCTGACGCTCGGGCAGGCCAGCGCCACCCTGTCCGGAGGCGAGGCGCAGCGCATCAAGCTGGTGTCCGAGCTGTCGAAGGCGAAACCCGCGCTGCAGGACTCCAGCGGCCGGCGCATCGTCGACACCCACACCCTGTACATCCTGGACGAGCCCTCCGTCGGGCTGCACATGGCCGATGTGGAAAACCTGATCCTGGTGCTGCACCGGCTGGTGGATGCGGGCAACTCGGTGATCCTGATCGAGCACAACCTGGACCTGATGGCCGAGGCGGACTGGCTGATCGACATGGGCCCGGAGGGCGGTGCCGGCGGCGGCAAGGTGATCGCCAGGGGGCCGCCGAAACGCGTCGCGGCCTCGAAGCGTTCGGTGACGGCGCCGTTCCTGAGAAGCATGCTGAGCGGAGGCGCCGCCGGTTGACGGGAGGGAGGATCCACCCCTACCGGGCAAACATCACCTGATCTTGACAAGGTTCACGTCACGACTGTGACGAAGTCGAGTGTCACGAGGCGGTGGGTTTACCGTCAGCCGAATATACTGGCCCGGACCTAACCGGAGTCAAGGATGAGCGCGATCAAGTGGCCTGCCGACCTCATCGGAACAGGATCGTTGCCGCCTGCAACGACAGCACGAAAACGCTCGCGTCCGGTCAAGCCCCTGAGGGACAGGCCGATCGCACCGGTCTTGCCGTTCGTGCCGGCTGTCCCGCGCGCACCGATCGCGCCGATCGCGCCGCCGGCGGCGAACCCCGCACCGGCGAGCCTGGCCGGAGCGGATCTTGCGCATCCGGCACCCGGCCTGATCCGGGGCACCGCCAGGCCGCGTGCGCGCCGATCGGCTCCTGGTCAGCGGGTGGTGATCACCTCCCTGGCGCTGTCGTCGGCCCTGCTGTTGCTGCTCCTGCTGCTGCCCGGCAATCCGGACGTGGCCACGCCCGAACGACCAAGCCCGCTGCCGCTGCAGTCCGTCGCGCCGTCGTCCGAGGCGCTGTCGAGCGAGCTCGCCGCGCTGCGCGTCCGCCACGCCGACCTGTCGGCCGAACTTGCCGATGCGAATCGCCTGACTTCCGTCCTGCAGGATGAACGCGATGCGCTGCTGGTCAGCAACGAGCAGCTCAATGCCGAGATCGATGCGTTGATGGTGGAGACCACCGACCTGAACCTGGAGCTTCTCGACCTGGAATTCGCCTTGTCGGCTGCCAGGCAGGAGAACGTCGCGCTGGCATCCGCCGAGCGACCGGTGGAGGACGATGTGGAACGACGGATCGTCTACAACTTCGTCAATGTGCCGATCGGTAGCCATGTGTCATCGGTGATGCCCGACACGGCCGACCCGTCCGGACGCGATGTCGACAACGGCGCCCGGGCGGTGATCGAACCGATGAACGCAATGGACCGGCAAGGCCCTGACATGGCGTCGCCGGACCAGCCGGACGAGGACCTGCTCGCCGCGGAACCTGACATCGACAGCATGATCGCCTCCTTCTACCAGGACGTGCAGAATGGCGTGCCGACCGAGGACCTGACGGATTCGCTGGACGCCATCGACGAGACCGGCCTGGTGCCGGAGGAGACGATGCGCGCGCTGTATCAGGAACTGATCTACCTGTGGGACGAAGGCGCTTCCTGACCCTCCCCCGGTTCGGATCGGGTTCGGCGCGCCCCGGACCGGCGAAGCAGGCATCCACGTCCGGGCCGGTGTCGCAACGGACGGTCGTTCGCGATCCGAGCGACCGGACGGCCGATCACCGATTGCTGCCCTTCGAGGCCGTGCCCTCCCCGGTTTCGTCACGGGAGGCCATCTTGCGGGCCGAGCGCCGCAGGCGCACCCGATCATGGAAGAACAGGTCCCAGAAGGCGAGCAGCACGGTCGCGCCGACCACCATCATCAGATCCGGGCGCGGCACCGAGGAGACGAGGATGTACAGGAAACCCGCCAGGGTGGTGAACGCGATCACGGTCAGTGCGGTCTTCACGTTGCGCTCTCCATCAGGGATTCCAGCCAGCGGGCGGTGCGCAGCAGGCGTGCATCGTCGCCGCGCCGGCCGATCAGTTGCACCCCCATCGGCCGTCCGTCGGCGGATTCGAGCAGCGGCATCGTGATCGCGGGCACGCCGCACAGCGTCCACAGGCCGTTGAACACCGGGTTGCCGGTACTGTCGTGACCGAGCGGCGCGGCACCCGGTGCGGCCGGCGCAAGGATCGCGTCGCAGCGCTCGAACAGTTCGTCCAGGCCGGCATTCAGCACGCCCGGCCAATCGCGTGCGGCCAGGTAGTCGACCGCGGACACCTGCCGTCCCGCTGCGATCGCCTCGCGCACCGGTGCGGACAATAGCGGCGCACCGCGCCGTTCGTAGTGGGCGAACGAGCGAGCCAGCTCGACGTTCTGGATGATTCGTCGAGCCGCCTCGCCCTCGGTGAACAGCCCGGGCAGCTCGGCCTGAAAGCACTGCTCGCCCAGATAGGCGCCCAGTTCGCCCAGCGCGCTCAGCATCTCGGCGTCCGCCTGATCGGCGAACGGGGTCTGCACCAGCGCCAGCGTCGGCGTCACCGGCGGCTCGGACAGCGCCGCCTCCAGCAGGCGCGGCGCGGCGCGCGGAGCGGAGGCCTCGTCCCCGGCGTCGAAGAAGCACAGCGGTTCGATCAGCAGGGCGGCATCCTCCACGCAGGTGGCGAACACGCCGATCGTGTCCAGCGACGGCGCCTGCGACAGCACGCCGGTACGTGGCACCAGCCCGAAGCTCGGCTTGTAGCCGACCACCCCGCAGAAGGCGGCCGGCCGGATCACCGAGCCACCGGTCTGGGTGCCGATCGAAAGCGGCACCATGCCGGCGGCCACCGCCGCCGCCGAGCCGGACGAGGAGCCACCGGGCGTGTGGCCCGGAGCGCCCGGATTGCGGGTCTTCGACGGCTGCATGAACGCCAGCTCGGTGGTGACGGTCTTGCCGAGCACCACCGCCCCCAGCGCCCGGAGCCTTGCGACGATGGCCGCATCCGTTCGCGGCGTTCGTCCCGCATCCAGCGCACAACCGTTCTCGGTCGGAATTCCCTTGGTGTCGATGATGTCCTTCAGGCCGACCGGAAGGCCGTGCAGCGGACCGACGCCGCGCCCGCGCCGCCGCTCGGCATCGCGTGCGCGTGCCTGCTCGATCGCGTGATCGCCGTCCAGCCATGCCCAGGCCTGTATTTCAGACTCGGAAGCGGCGATGGATTCCAGGCAGGAGGCGACCAGCGTCTCGCAGTCCAGCGCCCCGCTGGCCAGCCGGTCGCGAAGCTGCAGTGCCGAGGTGGCCACCTCATCGGATGGACGATGCCCGGCCGGAACGTCGGACATCGCGGGGGGACGCACCGTGCTCACCCGTAGAACTTCTCGGGCAGGTGGAACACGATCTGCGGGAACAGGTACATCAGCACCATGCACAGGATGACCATGAACAGGAACGGCATCACGCCCTTGAAGATCTGCACCAGCTGCACCTCGGGTGGCGCGATGCCCTTCAGGTAGTAGGCCGACATGGCCATCGGTGGCGTCAGGAACGAGGTCTGCAGGTTCAGCGCGACCAGAATGCCGAAGAACAGCGGATCGACCCCGAAGATCGGCAGCAGCGGCAGGAAGATCGGCACGAAGATGATGATGATCTCGGACCACTCCAGCGGCCAGCCCAGCAGGAAGATGATCAGTTGCGCCAGCAGCAGGAACTGCAGCGGCGTCAGGTCCAGACCGGTGACGAACTCGGAGATCAGGTGCTCGCCGCCCAGGTAGCTGAACACCGAGGAGAAGATGTAGCTGCCCACGAACAGCCAGCACACCATCGCCGTGGTGCGCACGGTCAGGTAGACCGATTCACGCAGCCGCTGGAAGCTCAGCGAGCGGTACACCAGCGCCAGCAGCAGACCGCCCAGCGCACCGATCGAGGCCGCCTCGGTCGGGGTCGCCAGACCGAACAGGATCGAACCGAGCACCGACAGGATCAGGATCGCCAGCGGGAAGAACGAGGTGAACAGCATCAACAGCAGGCGTGGCAACGGCACGTGCGGCACCTCTTCCAGCGAAGGCTTGGGCGCCACGGAGGGCTGGATCAACGAGCGGCCGATGATGTAGATCAGGTACAGCCCGACCAGCGTCAGCCCCGGCAGAAGCGCACCGGCGTACAGCCGCACGATCGACACCCCGGAGGCGGCGGCGTACACGATCAGCATGATCGAGGGCGGAATCAGGATGCCCAGCGTGCCGCCGGCGCAGATGATGCCGGAGGCGAAGCTCTTGTCGTAGCGTGCGTTCAGCATGGCGGGCAGCGCCAGCAGCCCCATCAACGTCACCACCGCACCGACGATGCCGGTGGCGGTGGCGAACATGGCGCAGGTGAGCAGCGCGGCCACGCCCATGGAGCCTGGAATGTTGCGCGAAGCCAGGTTCAGCGTGGTGAACAGCCGGTCGACGATGTTGGCGCGCTCGACCACGTAGCCCATGAACAGGAACAGCGGCACCGCCGTCAGCACCTCGTTCGACATGACCGTGTAGGTCTGGTTGATGAACAGGTCGAACACCCGGCTGTTCAGCAATCCGTCCACGTAGGCACTCAGCTGATCGAAGGTGCCGGCCGTCTCTTCCAGGCGGTTGAACTCGCGGAACTGGCGCCGATCGTCGAAGTAGGCGTAGTAGCCGAAGCCGATGCCCATGGCCATCAGCGTGAACGCGATCGGGAAGCCCAGGAACACGAGCATGATGAACAGCCCGAGCATCAGCAGCGCGATTTCGGGATTGCTCATGCTCGTCCCCGCACGGTGTCGGCGGCTGCTGACCGCGTCGCCTTGTCCAGCGTCTCGTCCGGCACCCCCGATGTGGTCGGACCACTGTCGGCGGCCTGACGCCGCAACAGCTCCTCGGTCTCCTGCACATCGTCTTCAGCCTCGCGCCAGAAGCCTTCGCGCATGCACAGGATGCAGCGGAACACCTGCGCGATCCCCTGCACCAGCAACAGGAAGCCTGCCACCGCGATGATGGTCTTGAACTGGTAGATCGGGATGCCGGCCGGGCTGTTCACGCTGACCTCGGTGTAGCTCCAGGACCTGCCGGCGTACTTCCAGCCCGAAAACAGCAGGGCGAGCACCCCGGGAAAGAAGAACAGGATGTACAGCACCAGATCGACGGTGGCCTGCACGCGCGGCTTCCACAGCCGGTACAGGAAATCGCCGCGCACGTGTCCGCCGCGCGACAGCGTGTACGCCCCGCCCATCATGAACAGCGTGCCGTACATGATGAACGAGACGTCCAGCGCCCAAGGCGTCGGGTCGTTGCGCACGTAGCGCACGAACACCTCGTAGCTCATGCCGAACGTCATCAGCAGGATGAGCCAGGCGAAGGTCTTGCCGAAGGCGGCCGACAGCGCGTCGGCGAAGCGGATGTATCCGAGCATGGGCAGCAGGTTCAGTCTCCTCGAACGAGCACCGGCGGCACGAGCGTGCCGCCGGCAACCATCACGAAGGTGCGCAAGAGGGCACGCACGAGGGTGCGACCGACAGCATCCTCAGAGCTTGAGCCGTCCCGGGAAGTAGTGCTCGTAGGCGAGCGCGTAGTCCGGTGCGTTCATCAGTTCGTAATACGTGACCCGATTGACCCACTCGCGCTGGCTGTCCATGACCTTCTTCATGAAGGGGTCCTCCTCCAGTTCCGGGATCAGCTGGTCCCAGGCCTCGATCTGGGCGGCCAGGATCTCCTTCGAGGTACGGTGGATGGTGACGCCGTCGTTCTCCTCCAGCTCCTTCAGGTCCTGCGAGTACTGGTTCATCGCCAGGTTGGAGTTGGCGGTCGAGGCCGCCTCCACCGCGTACTTCAGGATCGCGACCAGGTCCGGCTCCAGATCCTCGAAAAGATCGTTGTTGAACAGGAACTCGAAGGCCTCCGAGGCCTGGTGGTACGAGGACAGGTAGTAGTTCTTGGCCACGTCCTGCGCACCGAACTGACGGTCGGACGAGGGGTTGTTGAACTCGAACGCATCGATGACGCCGCGCTCCATGGCCGGCACGATCTCGCCGCCCGGCAGCTGCGCCACCGACATGCCCATCGATTGCAGCAGGTCCGCCGCCAGGCCGACGGTGCGGTACTTCAGGCCCTTGATGTCGGCAACGGAGTTGACCTCGTTCTTGAACCAGCCGAACGGCTGCGCGTACATCGGGAAACCCAGCATGCCGGTGACGTTCAGCCCGAGCTTGTCCTGCACCAGCTCGCGATAGAACTCCTCGCCGCCGCCCTGGTAGAACCAGCCCATCATCGTGGCCGCCGACCCGCCGAACACCGGTCCGGTGCCGAACAGGGAGGCCGCCTTGTCCTTGCCGTACCAGTACACCGGCACCGAATGGGCCATGTCGATGACACCGTCGCTGACCGCATCGATGACCTGGAACGCTCCGACCACCGCTCCGGCCGGCAGTACGTCGACCTTGAGCCGTCCGCCGGACATCTCCTCCACCCGGGTGCCGTAGTCCTTGGCCATCTGTTGCCAGATGTTGGACTCCGGCCAGGAGGTCTGCAGCTTGATCGTGAACGGTTCCTGCCCGATGACGGCAGGGGCCGCGAAGATGCCGGCCGCCCCGGCGGCACCGGCCACGCCGGCCGCGGCGCCGCGCTTCAGGAACGAGCGCCGCGCCGGCGCCTGATCACCGGCATCGATCGTTGCCGGGGTCTCGGCGGCGGCGGGCACCGGCTGCGCGGTATCCAGTTTCTTGTCCAGGTCCATAACCTTCATCCGGGGTGGTGGGTAGCGGGTTGCGCCGCCCTGCGCTTTCGCGTTCGGACGGCGTGAACGACACCCGAGCATACCCGCATCGCTTCCATCTCGGCAATCCACTCGTGCTTTGCGAGCACAGACCTGACGTACCTGGAACGTCTCTTGCTCCCTCCGTGCCACGCCCGATGGAGACGAGCCGCGTCCGATGATCCTCCCGTTCAAGCTTTTCGCCTTCCTGCCGACCGCGCCCATCCGCCACAGCCGCCACGGCCGCCGGGCGCTGGCAGCGGCCGCGATCATCGCTTGCGGCGGAACGATGGTTCCGGGGACCGCCTCGCTGGGGCACGCGTCCGAGCGATTTCCGACCGTGTCGACCGCCAACGCCTCGGTGCTGCCGGCACGCGAGGCGCTGCCGGCCAGAGCGACGTCGTCGCGCACGCACCGGGCATCGTCGATCGCCGTGCGCTCGCTGCGATTTCGTACCGACCTGACCCATCGAGCGAGCCTGGGCGAGTTCGTTCACGTTCGACCGTCCGCCGATCCGGTGGCGACACCGCCGACCATGGCGACCGCGCCGACCCGGGCGCGCCCGGACATCCTGCCCGGCACCGGATCCAGGGCGCAAGCGCGCGCCAAGGACTTCGTCGTGATGATCGATCCGGGTCATGGCGGTACCGATCAGGGCGCCAGGGCCTTCAACGGCCTGCTGGAAAAGGAGCTGACGCGGGACATCGGCGAGCAGGTCGATCGCTTCCTGTCGGAGATCGAAGGCATCACGGTACTGATGACGCGCAACGGCGACGAAGGCCTGTCGCGACGTCAGCGCGTGCAGCGAATTCGAGCCAGCCAGGCCGATCTCGTCCTGTCGCTGCATTTCAATCACCTGCCGCAGCAGGAGGTGACCCTGGTCGAGTCGTACTACGCCGGCGCCGAGAACATCGCCGAGAGCCTGGAGCTCCAGCGCCAGGAAAGTGCCCGGCCGGTCGCGGCACCGGCGGGCATCGACCCGACGTTGACCGAAGGCTCGGCGCGGCTGGCGGGCCTGGTACAGGAGCGAGTGTACGGCGAGGTGGCGCGCAACAACTCGGCCGCGCTGGATGCCGGGGTGAAACGGGAGACGCTGTTCGTGCTGACCCGAAGCTTCGTGCCGGGCGCGCTGGTCGAGCTGACCTGCCTGAGCAATCCTGATGAAGCCGTGCGGCTGGCGGATCCGGCCTACCGAACCGCGCTGGCCGCCGCGCTGGCCGACGCGGTGCGCGACTACCGGCGCTCGCTGCGCCAACGCCCGTTAGGTGAAATGGGCGCCTGAGCGCGGCCGCTCGCGCTACCCTGCGCCTCCGTCGTCGGATGCGCCCATGTTCGAGCTCGATCCTGCCAGTCTGCTGACCTCGCAAGAGGCGCTTGCCGCCCGTTACGGGCAACCGAGCGCGCGCGCGCTCGACAAGGTGGCGAACGCTCTGGACGCGACGCACCGGGACTGGCTGAAGGATTGCGGCTTCGTGGTGCTCGCCAGCGCGGGCCAGAACACGCTGGACTGCTCGCCGCGCGGAGACGCTCCCGGCGAGCTGTTCCACATCGTCGACGAGCGCACGCTCCTGCTGCCGGACCGGCTCGGCAATCACCGCATCGACACGTTGACCCGGCTGATGAGCGACCCGCGGATCGGATTGCTGTTCCTGGTCCGTGGCGAGGAGCGCGTGCTGCGCGTGCGCGGCCGTGCCGAACTCACGGTGCAGACCGACGTGCTGGAGCGCTTCATGCTCGACGGCGTGTCACCGGCGAGCGTGTTGGTGGTTCGCATCGAAGCGGTGCTGATGCAGAACGCGCGAGCGGTGCGCCGTGCCCGCCTGTGGAACAGCGACTGATGCGCTACCGCGACGGGGTGGTACCGGATGCCGAGCAACCCTACGGCGAGAGCATGCACGCCATGCTCACGCTCTCGGCGTGGATCGGCATCGTGTTCGGCGTGGTGATGTTCCTGGTCGCTCGCCGCGGGCGCAGCGTGTGGCTGACGTGGTGGAGCGCAGCGCTGGTGCTGTGCGGGCTGGGGTACCTGGTGGCGGACACCTTCGGGTGGTGGATAGCACGGATATAGGCCTTCCCGGGCGCAGGCGATCGTGCCGGTCCGCGATGATCCCGATCGCCTCGCTTGGCCGCCTCGTTCGCGCCTGGACACGGTGACGGCATCCGTTCATGCCCCGGTATCGGTCCTGCCTGGATCGGCCGGGCGGGCAAGGTCGACGCATCGGGAAGCTTCCGGTTCCTGTCGCTCGAGGCTCGGCTTCATCATCACCGCGACCGCCGCTTCTCTCGACGCCGTCTCAGTCGCTCCCCCTCCGCCTCCGGTCCGGACCGGCCGACGCCCCAGGTCAAGGTGACGGGACCGGGCTCGGCACGCTCGATCGGCGTATCGGGTGGGGGCAGCTCGAACTGCAGGGTGTGGAACTGTGCCCGCAGCAGCCCGGCGACCAGCGCATCGATCGAGCGGTGCCGGGCGATGAAATGCCGCGGGCCGCGATGCACGCGCAGACGTCCGAACTCGTGATCGAGCAACGCCCGCACTCGCCGCACCAGCGCCGCACCGTGCGGCTTGCCGAGCCGTTCGAGCAGCGTGTCGAGATCGTCGATCTCGATCGACGCCTCGTGGGAAAGGGCGCGGCGCATCGACAGCAGCTCGGCGCTCCGGCCGACGGCACCGTCGCGCCAACGGGTGCGGCGCCTGAAACGGGACAGTTCGACGATCGGCGCGATGTTCGCCTGATCCGTGGACACGGCCATGAATGATCCGATGCAGAGGTTCGAAGATCGGCGCACGGGATGATCGAGCGCCGGATGCCGATCATCGTACCCACCGAACTTCGGGCTCGACAGCGCCGGCCGACGTATCTGTGAACCGGGCCGTGGCAGCGTAACGAAGGCGACCGCGGTCCGTGATCGCTACGACGTCTTGCCGATGTCCGCTCGGTCGAGTATCGCCGCCAGCGCGGGTCGATGCTTGCGCACCTCCGATGCGCTCAGCCCTTCCAGGGAGTGCGGAAACTTGATCCAGTCCGTCGTTTCATGTAGCCAGTAGTCCGGCTCGCGCGCTACCTGACGTCGCTCGGGCTTGTAGTACGGAACGGCGATGCGTACATCGTTCGGCATGTTGCGGCGCGTGAGCCGGGCCAGCTCGTCGATGACCGCCTGCACGCTGCGACCGGTGTCGAACACGTCATCGACGATCAGCAGGTCATCCTCCGCGCGGATCTTCTTCACCAGGTAGGACAGGCTGTACACCTTGACCACGCTGGCCTGCCGGTCGATGTCCTGATAGCTGGAGGTGCGTATGGCGATGTGGTCCGCCACCACCCCCTTCCAGGCGAACAGCTCCTGCACCGCGATGCCCACCGGTGCGCCGCCGCGCCAGATCGCCACGATGAAGCTGGGACGAAAGCCCGAGCGATGGACCTTCGCGGCCAGCCGGAAGGAGTCCTCGAGCAGGGTCTGCTCGTCCAGAAAGAGCTTGTGCGCCATGCGTGCAGCATACCGGTCGCGGCCTCTCCCGCCCGCGCTACACTCCGCCGGATGAGCGCCCCTCTCGACAAGCGATTCGTCACCGAGTCCGACCTGCTGCAGGATGCCTATCGACTCGGCGTGGCGATCGCGAACAGCGACTTCCGTCCCAGCGTCATCGTCGGGCTGTGGCGCGGCGGCAGCACGGTCGGGATCTACGTGCAGGAGTGCCTGCAGTACCTGGGCATCGCCACCGACCACATCGCGGTGCGTACCTCCTACCGGGGCCTGGACAGCTACGGACGCATGGTGGACGACCCGGAGCGAGAGATCCGCGTGCACGGTACGCAGTATCTGCTGGAGACGCTGAACCGCGAGGACGGTCTGCTGATCGTGGACGACGTGTTCGGCTCGGGCCTGACGATGCGCGCCGTGACGCAGCGGCTGACGTCGCGGCTGAAGCACAACACGCCGCACCGCATCCGCTCGGCGGTGGTGTGGCACCGCCCGAGCGCCAACCGCACCGGCGAGTCACCGGACTTTCACGTGCACCGCACCGACGACTGGCTGGTGATGCCGTACGAACTTGCCGGGCTGTCCGATCAGGAGATCCGGAACCACAAGCCCTGGCTGGCACCGATCATCGATTCCCTCCAGAAGGACGACCCGTGAACGCCGATGCCACGCTGTTCCTGAAGGGGCTCGCCATGGGCGCCGCCAACGTCATCCCCGGCGTCTCCGGGGGCACCATCGCGCTGGTCACCGGAGTCTACCAGCGTCTGATCGCAGCCCTGGGCAGCATCGGCCCCGGCTCGCTGCGGCGCCTGCTCACCGGGGATCTGAAGGGGTTCTGGCAGGCGGTGGACGGCCGCTGGCTGAGCGTGCTGATGGCCGGGGTCGGCCTGAGCGTGGTGTCGCTGGCGGTGGCGTTCGAGTGGCTGCTGGAGCATCACGAGCGGGCCACGATGGCCTTCTTCTTCGGCCTGATCCTGATCTCGATCGGCTACGTGGCCCGGCGCGTGTCGCGCTGGTCCGCGTCCCGGCTGCTGGCACTGGTGCTGGGAACCGCCGCCGCGGTCTCGATCGCGGTGCTGGCGCCGGCCAGCGAGAACGCCGCACCGCTCTACCTGTTCGTGTGCGGCATGGTCGCGATCTCCAGCATGATCCTGCCCGGTCTGTCCGGCTCGTTCGTGCTGATCCTGATGGGCAACTATGCCCTGGTGCTGGGCGCGATCAGCGCCCTGGCGCTGCCGGTTCTCGTGCCGTTCGCGCTGGGTTGCGCGATCGGCATCGTGGTCTTCTCGCACGCCCTGAAGTGGATATTCGAGCGCCACGAGGACGTCACCCTGGCACTGATGACAGGCTTCGTGCTCGGCTCCCTGGCGGTCATCTGGCCCTGGAAGCAGACCCTCACCCGCAGCATCGAACGCGCCGGTGACGAGCCGAAGGTGGTGGTCACCGGGTACGACTGGTTCCTGCCGCCCGTTGATGCGAGCACGCTCGTCGCGGTGCTGCTGGCGCTGGCCGGGGGCGCATTGATCGTTGCGATGGAGCGTCTGGCAGCGCGCTGAACGCCGGCTCGGCGGGAGAACCTGTCGGTTCAGGCCGTCGGCACGGGGCGTGAAAGCTGTCGCGCGATGCGCGCCAGCAGCAGCAACGACACCGCCAGGAACAGCGTCACCAGGGCCATCGGTCGGGAGCTGCCGTCGAACAGCAGGCTGATGGCGATGGCCGCGCAACCGGCGATGATCTGCTCGATGCCCGACAGCATCGCCGACGCGGTCCCCGCCTGCCCCTCGATCGAGCGCAGCGCGCGACTGGGCGCGGCGGCGAACAGCAATCCCATGCCGAATGTCATGATCGAGTAGGCACCGGTCAGCCGCACCGGCGTCTCCACCGGCAGCGGCAGCAGCAGCACGACGCACAGCACGCAGGCGCCGGCCAGGATCAGCGCGATGCCGGTACTCAGCAGGCGCCCGCCGCCCCAGCGTCCGGCCAGGCGGGAGGCCGACAGACTGCCGAAGAAGAACGCCACCACGATCGCCGCCTGGTACCAGCCGAAGCGATCCGGTGCGATGCCGTGGTTCTGGATCAGCACGAACGGTGCACCGGTCACGAACACGAAGATCAGGCCCAGCGCGACGCCCAGCATGGCGGCGTGGATCAAGAAATCCGCATTGCGCAGCAGGGCCAGGTAACCGCGGGCGATCCGGCGCACCTGCAGTGCGTTCGGATCGGGCACGGTGGACTCGGGCAGCAGGCGCCACACGCAGGCGAACGAGACGAGTGCCAGGCCGGCGATGACGACGAAGTTGCTCTCCCAGCCGAAACGCACGTGCAGGAAGCCGCCCAGGATCGGCGCCACCGCCGGGGCGACGGCGATCACCATGCCGAGCAGCGCCATGGCACGCATCTGCTCGGTCTCGTCGTACAGGTCCTTGAGCACCGCCAGGCCGATGACCGCCTCGGCCGCGGCCGCCAGCCCCAGCAGCACGCGCGCCACGATCAGCTGATCGATGGTGGTGGCGGCCGCGCAGGTCAGCGACAGCACCGCCACCCACAGCAGCGACACCAGCAGCACCGGACGGCGCCCGAAGCGATCGGACAGCGGCCCGTGGATCAGTTGGGCGAGGCCGAACGCCAGCATGTTCAGGCTGATGGTGAGCTGGACGCGGGTGGCGTCGGTATCGAACTCCGCCTGCATGTCCGGCAGGCTGGGCGAGTACATGTCCGTGGACATGATGCTGGTGCTGGAGGCCAGCACGAGGATGGCGACCACCGTGCCCATCGGAACGGCGTGTCGCGCGACGGTCGAACTCACAGCAAGACCTGCAGGCGGGGCGGACGGGGAGCATACGCCACCGCCCGCCCCGACATGCCGGCCCTGCATGCTCAACCTTACAGGGCGAGCGCGCGATCGATCACCGCGTGCGACCAGGCCCCTTCGGGCGCCTCGCTGATGACGGGATCCGAACCGCCGGACAGCAGCGTCTGCACGGTGCGCTCGTAGGCCTCGGGGTCCAGCTTGCCGTCGGAGCCTTCGGTCAGCTTGTTGACCTCGCTGACCATGCGGATCTGGTGCTCTTCGGTCTGCGCCCCGCTGGCATCGTTGTCGAGCACGATCATGGCCGCCTCTTCCGGGTTCTCGCGCGCCCATTCCCAGCCCTTCATGGAGGCGGCGACGAAGCGCGCCATCTTGTCCACGAACGCCTCGTCCGCCAGGTTCTCCTCCAGCACGTACAGCCCGTCCTCCAGCGTGGACACGCCCTCGTCCTCGTACGGGAAGACCACCAGTTCCTCGGCGGTCAGACCGGCGTCGATCACCTGCCAGTACTCGTTGTAGGTCATCGTGGAGATGCAGTCGGCCTGCTTCTGCAGCAGCGGATCGACGTTGAAGCCCTGCTTGAGCACCTCCACGCCGTCCTCGCCACCCTCGGTCGGAATGCCCAGCCTGCTCATCCAGGACAGGAACGGGTACTCGTTGCCGAAGAACCACACGCCCAGCGTACGGCCGGGAAAGTCCTCGGGCGAGGTGATGCCGGTCTCCTTCAGGCAGGTCAGCATCATGCCGCTGCGCGCGAACGGCTGGGCGATGTTGACCAGCGGCACGCCCTTTTCGCGACTGGCCAGCGCCGAGGGCATCCAGTCCACGATCACGTCCGCCCCGCCACCGACGATGACCTGCGGCGGCGCGATGTCCGGGCCGCCCGGCTTGATCGTCACGTCCAGGTCCATGTCGTCGTAGAAGCCCTGCTCCTGGGCGACGTAGTAGCCGGCGAACTGACCCTGGGTCACCCATTTGAGCTGCAGGGCGATCTCGTCCGCCGCCGACGCGACGGTGGTGCCGAGCGAACCGAACAGCACGGCGGCGACCAGTGATGCGCTACCGATCCTTCTTGTCTTGAGCATGATGATGATCCTCGAGGGGTGGACGTTCACGAAAGAAGGCATCAACCGATCGCGCCGGCGCGCATCGACGGGTGCCAGTGGGTGATGCGGCGTTCCAGCAGGGCCAGCACGCCGTAGAACAGGGAGCCTGCCACCGCGGCGACCGCGATCTCGGCCCACACCATGTCGACGTTCATGCGCCCGACCTCGGTGGAGATGCGAAAGCCCATGCCGACGATCGGCGTGCCGAAGAACTCGGCCACGATCGCGCCGATCAGGGCCAGCGTCGAGTTGATCTTCAGCGCGTTGAACACGAACGGCATGGCGGCGGGCAGGCGCAGGCGCCACAGCGTCTGTCGGTAGTCGGCGCCCCAGGTGCGCATCAGGTCGCGCTGCATCGGGGCGGTGGCGGCCAGCCCGGCGATGGTGTTGACCAGCATCGGAAAGAACGTCATGACCACCACCACGGCCACCTTGGAGGGCCAGTCGAACCCGAACCACATGACCATGATCGGCGCCAGGCCGACGATCGGCAGCGCCGAGGCCAGGTTGCCGATCGGCAGCAGGCCGCGCTGCAGGAACGGTGAGCGATCGATCGCCAGGGCGATCAGGAAACCGACGCTGCAGCCGATCGCCCACCCCACCAGCACCGATTTTAGGAAGGTCTGCTGGAAATCCGCCCACAGGATCGACGGCGAGGTCACGAAACGCTCGGCGATCATGCTCGGTGGCGGCAACAGCACCTGCGGCACGTCCAGCCCGCGTACCAGGCATTCCCACAGCAGCAGCAACCAGGTGCCGAACAGCAACGGCATCAGCAGCCCCAGCGCGTGACGCAGCGGCGCGCGCAGTGGCGCGGGCAGCGACGGACTGCGAGTGCCGACCCGGGACAACTGCTCCACCGCCGCCCAGGCCAGCAACCAGGCGCCGACCAGCTGGCACCAGAACACCGGCCCGGGTGCCGATTGCTGCGCATCGCTGCGCGCCAGCGCATCGAGCAACCCCACCGCCACCACGGACGAGCCGAGCACCAGCAGCGCGCCGGCCGACAGGCGGCTGCGCACGGCGATGAGCGGCGTACCGAACGCAAGAGCGATCAGCAGCACCGACCAGAGGGTGTGCACCGCCGCGGCACCGAAGCCCGGCGCGGATGCCGGCACGCCGAACCAAGGCAGTGCCAGCAGAGCGGCGGTGCCCGCCAGCGCGGCAGCGCCGAACAGCAGCTTCTCGATCGGTCGCGATGCGGCGAAACCGCTGTTCACGCCGGTGCTCCCATGTGGCGGGTGACGCGCTTGCCGATCAGCCCCACCAGCGCCACCAGCAGCGCCGCCACCAGCGAGGCCATCACCAGCGCCGACCAGATCTGCACGGTCTGACCGTAGTAGGAGCCGGCCAGCAGTCGCGCGCCGAGCCCCGCCACCGCCCCGGTCGGCAGTTCGGCGACGATGGCACCGACCAGCGCGATCGCCACGGCGATCTTCATGCTGGTGAACAGGTACGGCAGCGACGCCGGCAGCCGCAGCTTGACCAGGCTCTGCCAGGTGGTGCCGTTCCAGGTGCGCATCAGGTCCAGCTGGTCACGCTCGGGCGAGCGCAGGCCCTTGACCATGCCGACCACCACCGGGAAGAAGCTCAGGTACATCGAGATGAACGCCTTGGGCAGCAGGCCCTGCACGCCGACCGCGTTCAACACCACGATGATCATCGGGGCAATGGCGATGATCGGGATGGTCTGCGAGGCGATCACCCACGGCATCAGACTCGCGTCCAGCGCGCGGCTGTAGACGATCAGCACCGCCAGGCCCACGCCCAGCAGCGTGCCGAGCGCGAAACCGGTGAGCGTGGAGGCCAGCGTGACACCGGTGTGGTAGACCAGGCTGCGCTTGGAGTCGATCTTCTTGCCGAACGTGGTGTCGATCAGTTCGGCGGCCACCTGATGCGGTGGCGGAAGGACCGGGCGCTTCTGGCTCATGGTCGCCGACACCATGGAGAGGATGCCGGTCTCGGCCCCGATCCGGACCTCTGCGCCGGCTCGCTCGCGCTGGTCGCGCTCCCAGGCCAGGTTCAGACCCACGGCGGCGGCGTACCAGATCACCAGCAGGCACAGCGTCACCACGCCGACCGGCACGATGTGCGATGTCACCCCGCCCGTTCGGCTGCCCGTTCGGCTGCCCGTTCGCCCGCCCGTTCGACCGCCGGTCGGCCCGGCCGTTCCTCCGTCGGGGCGCTCAGCCATCGTCGCCGGCGTGCCCGGCGCGCAGCCCGTCGCGGACGCGATGCGCCAGCGCGATGAATTCCGGCGTCTCGCGAATGTCCAGCGGCCGCTCGCGCGGCAGGTCGCTGTCGATGATCTCGTGGATCCGTCCAGGACGCGGCGACATGACCACGATCTTCGTGGACAGGTACACCGCCTCGGGGATCGAGTGGGTGACGAACACCACCGTCTTGCCGGTGGTGGCCCACAGCGCCAGCAGCTGCTCGTTCAGGTGATCGCGCACGATCTCGTCCAGCGCCCCGAACGGCTCGTCCATCAGCAGCAACCGCGGCTCGACCGCCAGCGCGCGCGCGATCGAGGCGCGCTGCTGCATGCCGCCGGACAGCTGCCAGGGGTGCTTGTTCTCGAAGCCCTCCAGATCGACCAGCGCCAGGTTGCGGGCCACCCGTTCGCGGCGCGTGGCGCGATCCAGGCCCATGATCTCCAGCGGCAACGCCACGTTCTGCGCGATGGTGCGCCACGGGTAGAGCGACGAGGACTGGAACACGTAGCCGTAGGCTCGCTCGCGCCGCGCCCGGTCGGGTGTCATGCCGTTCACCTCGACCGAACCGCCGGTGGCGTGCTCCAGGTCGGCGATCACCCGCATCAGCGTCGTCTTGCCGCAGCCGGACGGACCGATGAAGGAGACGAAGTCGCCGTGCTCGATGTCCAGGTCGATGTGCGACAACGCGTGCACCGCGCCATCGGCGGTGTCGAAGCTGAGCGACAGGTCACGCACCGTCACGGCGAGTGCGGAACCGGAGGGTGGTACCGCGTTGGCCGCGTCGCGGATCGCCGGTGCCGCCTCGCCGCTGGCGCCGCGCACCTGCGGATCGGCAGCCGGTTCGTCAGACACCGGCCGGCATCTTGGCAGGGTCGCGCGTCACCGCCCTGGGCGCGGTCAGCTCCTTCCAGGTCGACAACGCGGTGTTGGTCGGCGCCCAGGCGTCGCGAGCCACGAACTCGCCGTGGCCCTGCTCGGCATCGACAGCCCCTTCCGTCACCGAGACCCGCCCGCGCGTCATCACGAAGCGTGGCAGGCCGGTGACCTCGATGCCTTCGAACACGTTGTAGTCGATCGCCGATTGCTGCGTGTCCGCCGCGATGGTCTTGCCGCGCGCGGGGTCCCACACCACCAGGTCGGCATCCGCACCGGGCAGGATGGCCCCCTTCTTCGGGTACATGTTCAACAGCTTGGCGATGTTGGTCGAGGTGACCGCCACGAACTCGTTCATGGTCAGGCGACCGGTGGTCACGCCGCGCGTCCACAGCACCGGCAGCCGGTCCTCCAGCCCGCCGGTGCCGTTCGGAATCTTCGTGAAGTCACCGATGCCCATGCGCTTCTGCTCGGTGGAGAACGCGCAGTGATCGGTGGCCACCACCTGCAGGCTGCCCGAGGCCAGTCCGGCCCACAGCGAGTCCTGATGCGCCTTGTTGCGGAACGGCGGCGACATCACGCGGCGCGCGGCGTGGTCCCAGTCGGGATGGGCGTACTCGGAATCGTCCAGGGTCAGGTGCTGTATCAACGGTTCGCCGAACACGCGCTTGCCGGCCTGGCGCGCACGGCGGATCGCCTCGTGCGCCTCCTCGCAGGAGACGTGCACCACGTACAGCGGAACACCGGCCATGTCGGCGATCATCACCGCGCGGTTGACCGCCTCGCCCTCGACCTGGGGCGGGCGCGAGTAGGCGTGGGCCTCGGGGCCGGTATTGCCGGCCTCCATCAGGCTGCGTTGCAGTTCGGCCACCACGTCCCCGTTCTCGGCGTGCACCAGCGGCATCGCCCCGAGCGCCGCGCAGCGCCGGAAGGAGGCGTACATCTCCTCGTCATCGACCATCAGCGCACCCTTGTAGGCCATGAAATGCTTGAAGGTGTTGATGCCGGAGGCGACCACCTGCTCCATCTCCTCGAAGATCCGCCGGTTCCACGAGGTGATCGCCATGTGGAACGAATAGTCGCAGGCCGCCCTGGAGGTCTTGTTGTCCCACAGTTGCCGCGCCTGCAGCAGTCCCTGATCGGGCGCCGGCAGGCAGAAATCGACCACCGTGGTGGTGCCGCCGGACAACGCCGCGCGGGTACCGGACTCGAAATCGTCGGTCGAGTAGGTGCCCATGAAGGGCATCTCCAGGTGGGTGTGCGGATCGATGCCGCCGGGCATCACGTAGCAGCCGCTCGCATCCAGCGTGGTGTCGCCACCCGAAAGCTCCGGGCCGACCTCGCTGATGCGGCCACCTTCCACCTTCACGTCCGCCACCCAGGTGCGGTCGGCGGTGACCACGGTGCCGCCCTTGATGATCGTGCTGCTCATGCGCTGGCTTCTCGTTCGCTGGTTCGGTACGGGACGCAAGCCCCGGTGAAGTCATTCGATACGGTCGGTCAATCGACGATGACGGCGGTCTCGACCACCGCGTGAAACAGCACATCGGTGCCGGCACTGGCCCATTCGGGCGAGATGTCCTCGGCCTCGTTGTGCGAAAGACCGCCCACGCACGGGCACATGATCATCGCGGCAGGGGCGACGCGGTTGATCCAGCAGGCGTCGTGGCCGGCACCGGAGACGATATCGCGGTGCGCCAGGCCGAGCCGTTCGGCCGCGCTTCGCACCGCGCTCACGCAATCCGGATCGAAGGTGACCGGATCGAAGCCTCCGACCTGTTCGATCTGCATCTGCAGGCCGATCTCCTCGGCGATGCGCGCCGCCCCCGCCTCGTAACGCGTGCGCATGTCCTGGATCACCGCCTTGTCGGGGTGCCTGAAATCGACGGTGAACACCGCGCGTCCGGGAATGATGTTGCGCGAGTTGGGGTAGATGTCGCAGTGACCGACCGCCCCGACCGCCAGCGGCGCGTGCGACAGCGCGATCTCGTCGACCAGCTGGGTCATGCGTGCCATGCCCAGGCCTGCATTGACGCGCATCGGCATCGGCGTCGAGCCGGTGTGGCTTTCCTTGCCGGTCAGCCGTGTCTCCAGCCAGCACAGGCCCTGGCCGTGGGTGACCACGCCGATCGGGCACTCCTCCTGCTCCAGGATCGGCCCCTGCTCGATGTGCAGTTCGAAGAAGGCGTGCATCCGGCGCGCACCCACCTCCTCCTCGCCCTTGTAGCCGATGCGCTCGAGCTCGTCGCCCAGTCTGGTGCCGTGCGCATCGGTGCGATCGTAGGCCCAGTCCAGCGTGTGCACGCCGGCGAACACGCCCGAGGCGACCATCGCCGGGGCGAAGCGGGTGCCTTCCTCGTTGGTGAAATTGGTCACCACGATCGGGTGTTTCGTGCGGATGTTCATGTCGTTGAGCTGGCGCACGATCTCCAGCCCGCCCAGCACGCCCAGCACGCCGTCGTACTTGCCGCCCGTGGGCTGGGTATCCAGATGGCTGCCGACGTAGACCGGCAACGCATCCGGGTCGCTGCCCTCGCGACGCGCGAACATGTTGCCCATCGCATCCAGCCCCATCGTGCAGCCGGCTTCCTCGCACCAGCGCTGGAACAGGGCGCGGCCCTGGGCGTCGGCGTCGGTCAGCGTCTGGCGGTCGTTGCCGCCGGCGACGCCCGGCCCGATCTCGGCCATCTGCATCAGACTGTCCCACAGTCGCTCGCCGTTGATGCGCAGGTTGCTGTTCACGGCCATCGGATCATGTATTCCTGAAGACGAGGAAGATTCAGCGCCTGATCGGTGCCCGGCAGGCACTGGGCGGGCAGGCACTGGGCGGGCGGGCACAGCGATCGCGCACAGCGGGCAGGAGCTGTCCTTCCCGCGTCAGTGGGTAGGGAAGTCGAACACGGCGCCTTCGCGGATTCCGGTCGGCCAACGACTGGTGACCGTCTTCAGGCGGGTGTAGAAGTGCACGCCCTCGGGCCCGTACATCCCGTGGTCGCCGAACGAGGAGCGCTTCCAGCCGCCGAAGCTGTGGTAGGCGACCGGCACCGGAATGGGCACGTTCACTCCGACCATGCCGACCTGGATATCGTTGGCGAAGCTGCGCGCGGCGTCCCCGTCCCGGGTGAAGATCGCGGTGCCGTTGCCGTACTCGTGATCGTTGATCATGGTCACCGCCTGGTCGTAATTCTCGGCGCGCGTCACGCACAGCACCGGCCCGAATATCTCCTGGGTGTAGATGTCCATGTCGGTGGTGACCCGGTCGAACAGGCTGCCACCCAGGAAATAGCCGTTCTCGTAGCCTTGCAGCGAAACCTTGCGCCCGTCCACCACCAGCTCGGCACCGGCCTCCACGCCCGAGTCGATCAAGCCGCTGATGCGCTCCTTCGCCTCGGCGGTGATGACCGGCCCCATCTCGGCATCCGGATCGTCGCTCGGGCCGATCTTCAGCGCCTCCACGCGCGGACGCAGCCGGGCGATCAGCGCATCGGCCGTGGCCTCGCCCACCGGCACCGCCACCGAGATCGCCATGCAGCGCTCGCCGGCCGAACCGTAACCTGCACCCATCAGTGCATCCACCGCCTGGTCCATGTCCGCATCGGGCATCACCACCATGTGGTTCTTGGCACCGCCCAGGGCCTGCACCCGCTTGCCGGCATCGGTGCCGCGCCGGTAGACGTACTCGGCGATCGGCGTCGAGCCGACGAAGCTGACGGCCTGCACCAGCGGGTTGTCCAGCAGCGCATCGACCGCCTCCTTGTCGCCGTGCACCACGTTCAGCACGCCGGGGGGCAGTCCGGCCTGATGCAGCAGGTCGGCCACCAGCATCACCGCCGAGGGGTCACGCTCGGAAGGCTTGAGCACGAAGGTGTTGCCGCAGGCGATGGCCACCGGGTACATCCACAGGGGCACCATGGCCGGAAAGTTGAACGGGGTGATACCGGCGCACACGCCCAGCGGCTGCCGGTCGGACCAGGAATCGATCGACGGACCGGCATCGCGGCTGAACTCGCCCTTGAGCATCTGCGGAATGCCGCAGACGAATTCGACCACCTCGCGTCCGCGCTGCACCTCTCCCAGCGCATCGTCGTGAGTCTTGCCGTGTTCGCGCGAGATCTCGCGGGCGATGTCGTCGGCCCGCTCGATCAGCAGGGTGTTGAATCGGAACATGACCGCCGCACGCTTGGACGGCGGCGTATTCGCCCAACCGGGCAGCGCCGCCTGCGCGGCGTCCACCGCCGCATCCACCTCGGCCCGGCTGGACAGGCCGATCTCGTCGATCGCCTCGCCGGTGGCGGGGTTGTAGACCGCCTGGGTACGGGAACCCGAGGTGGGCTGGCGTTCACCGGCGACCAGATTTGCGATCATGCAGCGTGCGATTCCGTGGACGAAGGTCGTCACGGACGCTATCGTAAGTTGACCAGACGGTCAACAATTCACACGCCGGAGCCGTACTTCATGGCGTCATCGAGTGCCGCGACCACACCCGCCCCCCCGTCTCGAAACGCACCGCGGAACGGGTCGCGGAACGGGTCGCGCACCCGCATACAGCGCAAGAACGAGGCACGCATCGTGGCGGCGGCCCTCGACGTGTTCGCCTCGCGCGGATTCGCCGGCGCCACCGTCGATGCCATCGCCGCCAGCGCCGGCATGTCGAAGGCCAACGTGCTGTACTACTTCCGGACCAAGCAGGATATCTACGAGGCGGTGCTGGTGCGCACCCTCACCGTCTGGCTCGACCCGCTCAGGCGCCTGGACCCGGACGGCGACCCGCTGGAGGAGATCTGGCGCTATGCCGAGGCGAAGCTGCAGCTCTCGCGCAGCGCCCCGCAGGCATCGCGCCTGTTCGCCGGCGAGATGCTGCAGGGCGCGCCTCGGCTGACGCGTTACCTGTCGCACGATCTGAAGCGGTTGCTGGACGAGACCTGCGCGATTCTTCAGGCCTGGATCGATGCCGGAAAGCTGGCCGATGTCGAACCGCTCAACCTGATGTTCCTGATCTGGTCCAGCACCCAGCACTATGCCGACTTCGAGCCGCAGATCCGGGCGCTGGAACCGGACGAGGAACGGGTGTTCGAGGGTGCCCGCCGCACGCTGCGCCATCTGCTGATGGCCGGTCTGCGTCCGGCCGTTCGGACCTGAGCCGGCGAAGGAGCCGACATGACACCGGCCGACCCGAGCCCCACGCTCAGCTCGTTCGCCCCGATAGAGGGCGAGCGGGTCGTCACGCTGGTACTCGGCAGCATGCCAGGTGCCGCCTCGTTGAGCGCCGAGGCCTATTACGCTCACCCGCGCAACGGCTTCTGGCCGATCGTGCTGGCCTGGCTTGAGGGCGGGCCACCCGGCCCGGCCGCAGCGCTCGCCATGCCGTACCCGCAACGCGTGGCCCGGCTGCGCCAGGCCGGCATCGGCGTGTGGGACGTGCTGGCGCATTGTCACCGGCCGGGCAGCCTGGACAGCGCCATCGTGCGCACCAGCGAGGTGCCCAACGATATCGAGGGCTTCGTCATGCGGCATCCCGAGTTGCAGCGCATCGTGTTCAACGGGCGCACCGCCGAGCGCCTGTTCGAGCGCCATGTCGACGTGTCGGGCATGCCCTCGACGCCGCGCCGGATCGTGGCACCCTCGACCAGCCCGGCGATGGCCTCGCTGAACCTGGAGGCCAAGCATGCGCTCTGGAGCGAGGCGCTCGGCACACCCGCCTCGTCCACCGGCCGGAACGGCTCACGGGCATGACCGATCTCGCGGCGGACATCGACTGGTCCTTGCTGCAGGCGTTTCGCCTGGTCGCCACGGCGCCCTCGCTGCGCAGCGCCACGACCGGCGGCGGGCCGAGCGCCGCCACGCTGAGCCGACGGGTGAAGGCGCTGGAGACGGCCATGGGCTGCGCACTGCTGCAACGCGATGCCACCGGCCAGCGCCTGACCGAGGCGGGAGCGGCCACGCTGCAGGTGGCCGAGCGGATGCACCGGGCCTCCCTGGCCCTGGCCGGCATCGGCGCCCCGGAGCGGCTGACGGTACGCATCGCGGCCGGCTACTGGATGACGCAGTTCCTGGCCGGTTCGCTGGCCGGACCGCGTGACGCCGACGGGCGACGCATCACGCTCGATTGGCACGTCGGCACCGCGCGTCTGGACATCGCGCACCGCGAGGCGCACATCGGCATCCGCAACACCCGTCCGCACGAGCCCTCACTGGCTGCCAGACGCCTGTCCACCGTCGGCTTCGCCGTCTACCGGCGTCTCGGCAGCCAGCGTCGGATCGACGATGGCGAGTGGGTCTGCGGCGGATCCGGCACCCCGTCGGTGCGCTGGGTGGAGGCACGACCTGGCCAGGTGGTGGCGCGTGTCAGCGATCCATTGCTGCTGCGCGCGCTGTTGCACGCCGATACCGGTCTGGCGGTCCTGCCCTGCTTCGCCGGCGACGTCGACCCGCTGCTCGAACGGCTAGGGCAACCGATCGCTTCGCTGGAGCACGAGCAATGGCTGGTCGCCCACCCGGACGATCGAGCCCTGCCGGCCGTGCGCATCACGATCGAGGCGATCGTGGCGCTGACCGCGCAAGCCGCCGTGCGGCTGCGCGGCAACGATTCGACCGATCAGCGATCTGCCGCTACACGCACGGGCGATCGATGAATTCGCGCGCCCGCTCACGAAGCGGCGCCGGCAACTGGTCGAACCGGCCGGGATCGATCGCGGGGTCGAGCGAGTAGGCGGTGATCCGATCACCGCGCATCGACAGCACGAGGTGACCGAGATAGCAACCCGAACCGGGCGAGACGCGAAAATCGATCGGCTCCGGGATCGGCGCCGAGTGGCTCTCGTGGGTGTCCAGGTACGTCGTGTCGCAGTAGGTCTTGTTCTTCTTGTCGGTATAGCAATCCACCTTGGGCGTCCGGCCGATCACCACCTTGTAGTCCGCCAGATCGATCCGGTAGTCGCCGTACTTCATCAGGAACGGGCGGACACCGGCCAGCTCGAACCGGTTCACCGCCACACCGTCGTCGAGCTGCTGGCCGGCGAACGGCAGCGTCAGCGCGAAGCAGGCACGGTTGCCGGACAGGGCGCCGTCGCCGCCGCAGCGCAGGTTCAGCGTGGTGCTGTTCTCCCCGGTATACCGATCGAAGGTGTCGGCCTGGACGTCGTAGCTGAACATCACCGTGTTGCGCTTGCCGTCGTCCTGAATGTCCTCGGCGCTGCCGACCCGCTGGGCGGTGGCGCAGGCACCCAGCGACAGGACCACGCCCAGGATGACCACGAAACGCATACAACGATGGCAGGACTTCACGCGCGACACCCTCGACCGGACCGGACCGCGCCCGATCCGGACGCCGCGCACAGCATACCGTGCGCGGTTACGGCGGCTACGCCGGCACCCGCATCGGATTGTTCGGATGCGTCGTCCAGTTCGCATAGTCGCTGTCGATCGGCTCACCGGTACGTGCATCGATCCCGCTTCGCTGCTGCACCATCGTGATGCAATCCCGCACCGGACAGACGCTCACGCACAGGTTGCAGCCCACGCACTCCTCGTCGATGATCTCGAACCGGCGCTGACCGTCCACCTCCTGCGTGATCGCCTGGTGCGAGGTGTCCTCGCAGACCACGTGGCAGCGTCCGCAGGAGATGCACAGGTCCTGATCGATCTTCGCCTTGGCGATGTAGTTCAGGTTCAGATGCTGCCAGTCGCGCACGTTCGGCGTGGCCCGCCCGACGATCTCGGACACCGAGGCGTGGCCCTGCGCGTCCATCCAGTCGGACAGGCCGCTCTTGAGCTCCTCGACCACCTTGAACCCGTACGTCATCGCCGCGGTGCACACCTGCACGTTGCCGGCACCCAGCGCCATGAACTCGGCCGCGTCGCGCCAGGTGGTGATTCCGCCGATGCCCGATATCGGCAGGCCGGCGGTCTGGGCATCGCGGGCGATCTCGGCCACCATGTTCAGCGCGATCGGCTTGACCGCCGGCCCGCAGTAGCCACCGTGCGAACCGTAACCATCGATCGAGGGCTCGGGCGACATGGTGTCCAGGTTGACGCTGATGATCGAGTTGATCGTGTTGATCAGCGACACCGCGTCCGCGCCGCCCTGTTTCGCGGCGCGGGCGGGAACACGGATGTCGGCGATGTTCGGCGTCAGCTTGACGATCACCGGCAGGGAAGAATACCGCTTGCACCACTCGGTCACCATGCGGATGTACTCGGGCACCTGGCCGACCGCCGCGCCCATGCCGCGCTCGCTCATGCCGTGCGGGCAACCGAAGTTCAGTTCCACCCCGTCGGCGCCGGTGTCCTCGACGCGTGCCAGGATGTCCCGCCAGTTCTTCTCCTCGCACGGCACCATCAGCGAGACGATCATGGCGCGGTCCGGCCAGTCGCGCTTGACCCGCCGGATCTCCTCCAGGTTGATCTCCAGCGGCCGGTCGGTGATCAGCTCGATGTTGTTCAGCCCGATCAGCTTCCGGTCGC
>ENA-ORXU01000243-ORXU01000243.1-marine-metagenome-genome-assembly--contig:-NODE-243-length-68868-cov-5.228184_pt1 | contig 68868 bp, 64 predicted proteins | sample MGYA00237869_ERZ511484 | MGnify/ENA metagenome assembly ERZ511484 | reverse complement strand
CCCTACGATCCCGCCTTTGATGCCTCCGCTCAACATTTCCTGCTAACGCCTGGAGATGTGGCCTCCTGGCCTCACAACGGTCCTCATCGTATTGTTAACGATGACATGAACGTGTCTCTGGCTACCAGCTATTACACGCCAATGATTTACAAGCGGCAGTACGTGCAACTGGCAAACCGGTTTGTGCTCAGAAACATGGGGCTGCAATCACGCAGCATGGCCGAGGAAGGTGCAGTACCCGCCATGAAACGCTTTGCCTACCGCGCAATTAACAAGGCGCGCCCGTTTAATCGTCGTAACCGTTCGGCAACCTATGTGACCGATCTGCAAATAGACCCGGGCGAGCCGAACGGTATCAGAAAACTGGCAAAAGAGCGCCACGCTTCATTTTCGTCTCAGGCGCCCAGCCAATAAAAGGATAGACGGATTTCGTGCTGCGAATTCTGGATCAGGACGCTAAAACAGTTTTCGGACACGCTTTGGCAGATTGCCACATGACCCGCACAGAGCATGGCCGTGATACCCGTTAGCTACTAAATCTATAGTGCAGGTCAGAGACGTTACTCACAAAATGCTCATTTTCACTCACCATTTCGAGCGACACAGATCAGCAGGATTCTCTATAATGAGGCAAGCGATCACCCAAGTCAGGTCGCCAATTGGATACAGGGAACAGGTATCGTAGTATCACAGAACTCTTTTCCAGCGATACGGGTCAGGCACTCAGGATTACAACTCAATGGACGCCACTACATTTCTAGATCGATGCATCAGTAAAGTCTGCAACTGTGACGTCATGCGCGTGTCTTGCCTTAACACGCGCGATTTCTTCCAGCCAGAGCCGCAGAGCGGCGTTTACTGCCGCGTACTGACCAAAGATGATCTGGTCAAGGTGAGCAAGATCAGAGGCTTCAAGGTCACACGCCAGTTTTTGCTGGACTTCTCCCGCTATGGTTTTCTGGGTGTCGGCGTGTTTGTCGACAAGAAGCTTGCGGGCGTCAGTTTTTACTCATCTGGCGAAGTCGTGGCACGACACAACCGAGGCGGTAAACGGTATCGGGGCATCGGTGTTTACCTGCCGCCCGGTTCTGGCTACATGTTCAAGGTGCATATTCTGCCTAGTCATCGCGGACACCGTCTGTTCTCGACCATGGTAGGTTTCGCCATCAACGAATTGGGGGTAGACAATATAAGAACGCTTGTCACGACCTCTTCCTGGGCTAACAGATCCAAGGCGAAGAGCCTGCGCCGACAAGGCTTTGAAGCCTGCGCCATGGCAGCAGAGCTGGTATTTCTCGGGCGTCATTATTTTCGTATGCCACTGCCGTTCGACCCCTACACATTCAAACCGCTCGACGAAGACCAGGCGGTGGGAACCGCTATCCGTTTCAGGAGCCGAGCCCTTTCTTGAGTGCTGTGTTGTGAACTCAAGAAAAATGCAGCCGTGTCCGTATCCCGTCAAATTCAGCTCGATGATGAGCCTGGCGTCAGTATCCGTCTGTATGCAGAGTCTGAGTTTGATTCGCTGAAAGAACCGTGGCAGCGACTGGACGGGTATTCAACTTCACCCAGCGTGTTCAGGGGATGGGCCTGGAACCGGTTGTGGTGGAAACACTATGGACACCTTGGCGAATTACATCTTCTGGTCGTCACCGTAGACGACACCATTCAGTGCATTGCGCCCTTCTACAAGACTACCGTAAGATTTCTGGGCTTGCAGCCCGTGGCGGCCATCAAGTTCATCGGCACAGGTGGGGATACCTCACCCGATGATCTTGACGTGCTCTACAATCCGCAGTTCGTAGACATAACGCTGCACGCCGTGTGCGACGCGCTTCATTCGCTCGCCGATGTCAGTCTTTATCAGCTGTCGGATATGCCCACAAGCTCTGCTTTTCTGAGAAGATTTCTGACCTGCTCCGAGGCACGTATGCTGCCACTTGCCCAGATTCGCAAGCAGAAACGTCTCGTTATGCCACTGTGCGACAGCATGGATGCTTATCTGGCCACACTGACCCGCAATACTCGCAAGCGCACGAAGTCAAGGCTTCGCAAACTCGCTGAGTCGGGTGCGGTGCACTTTGAATACTGCACAACAGCACATGAAATCGAGCAGATGGTCGGAGAGCTTACACGCCTTAACCATGCAAGACATGACAGGTTTGGCCAGTCTGAGAGCTTTAAATCCTCGAACTATATCCAGTTCCATATGGAGCTTATGCAGCAGCTGTTACCACTCGGACAGCTACGCCTGATGCAAATGCAGTACGGGAAAAAAGTCATCGGTGTGGAATACGGCTTTCAGATCGGCGGTACCTTATCCTTTTTCCAGACCGGCTTTGATCCTGCTCATGAGGATCTGAGCCCCGGACATAGCATGATGCTCCACATGATCGAGGAATCCATTCACGCTGGTGCCGCGCAGATAGACTTGCTCAAAGGCAACTACGACTACAAAAGCTCCTACGCAAAAATGAGGAAAACCACGTTAAACATCGATCTGTGGAAGAACTCCGTACACTCAAATGTGAAGGCGATCATGGGCTCTTTACGGTATGCCAGGCTAACGCCACCCTGGCGAAAACTTCTGTCAGAGAACGAGTCCTACTGAGTGGTATCAAGCTGACTGGGTAAATCCGACTGTCATTGCGCGCCTGTCACTGACCGCTCTAGTCTTGTTTGCCCACATCCGCTCCCGCCTGCTACCTACAACGTGAATCAGCGGGTGCATCAGACAGCTGCACTTCGCTCGCCTTGAGAGCGATAGTCACAAAGATTGTATTTCCACACGCTGGTCTGTGACGTATACACGAACAACGACTGCACCGTCACGTAGGACTGTCATCAATCAACATTACCGTACAGACGTTGTTTGCAACTTTGAACCTGTGAACTGGCACTCAGAGGAGAACCGCAGTAGGGGCTACTTTAATACCCTTACATCATTTCACCTTCTCAGGCCCGCCGGCCACGGGTTCATCTGTTACTTTATCAGCCGCTACTCATTGCTTACAGGACGTACTGTTCAGAACCCAACCATGAAATATCAATCCTCACGATTCACTCCGCGCTGGCTGTTTCTGGTCAGTATTCTCATCCTTCCGCTCTTGCAGGCTTGCGGTGAAGCAGGTGTGGTTGTCAGTAATCCTCAGGCTACCACTGTCGGTGGTGGTGGTGGCATCACTGGCGATACGCCTTCTGGCATCGAGCTGATTGAACCGGAGGGTGGTGGACCCACCGGTCAGACGCCGCGTGAAACCAGTGTGTCGAATCTTGCCGCTGACGATGTAGCAGCGTCACGGTTTCTGGCACAAGCCACTTTTGGTCCCACCCCAGACAGCATCACAGCGCTCAAGGGCAAAGCCAGCTACGCGGACTGGATTGACGAGCAGATCGCCATGCCAGTGTCGCTGGTTGAGCCGTATACAAGAGCCAACAGCAATGGCAGTGGTGTTGAAGCCCGTCATGAAGGCTGGTGGAACAACGTGCTGAGTGGACCTGATCAGTTACGACAGCGCGTCGCGTTTGCACTAAGCCAGATATTCGTGGTATCCGACATCGACTATGCGCTCGCCAACAACCAGTACGGCATGGCCAATTATTACGACATGCTGAGCCGCGATGCGTTCGGCAACTATCGCCAACTGCTCGAAGACGTCACGCTGCACCCGGTAATGGGCGTGTATCTGAGCATGGTTCGTAACGAGAAAGCCAACGAAGCTGAGAACATCAGGCCGGATGAGAACTATGCGCGTGAAGTGCTGCAGTTGTTCTCTGTGGGACTTTACGAGCTGAATAACCGTGGCGAAGCATTGCCACTGGACAACCCGAAACCGGCTTATACACAGGATCAGGTTGAGGAATTTGCTCGAGTTTTTACTGGCTGGAACTATGATCGCGTCAGGTCTTGGGACACCACGAACCTGGGTACAGGCGAAGCGTTTACGACCCCCATGGTTCCAGATGAGCGTTTCCACGACACCGGCTCCAAAACATTGCTTAACGGACGTATTGCACCTGCAGGCTTGAGTACTCGCGACGACATGGCGTTTGCGCTGGACACCATATTCGAGCATCCCAATGTGGGTGTTCTGGTCTCAAAACAGCTTATTCAACGTCTGGTCACCAGTAACCCCACGCAAGATTATATTGAGCGCATCGTCACCGTCTTCAACAACAATGGTGCCGGCGTGCGTGGTGATCTGGCGGCGGTGGTGAAAGCAATCCTGCTTGACGACGAAGCTCGCCAAGGTCATACGCAGAACCCGGATTTTGGCAAGATCAGAGAGCCTGTTGTCAGACTGGCCCACGTTTGGCGTGCCTTGAATGCGACGACAGGGCCTGAGGCCGACAGCGTCCATGCTACGCCCAACTTCTACCTGTATCGGGTTGACGAGATGACAGGGCAAGCGGTGCTGCAGTCCAAATCTGTATTCAATTTTTACGAACCTGACCATACCGTGATACCCGGTGGCAACACGCTGTCACCCGAAATGCAGATCATGTCGGAAGCAAATCTTGCGGCAACGCACAATAACTATCACCATCAAATATATCGCTTCAACGAGCGTTCCGATCTCAACGATGACAATCCACGCGTCACCTTGATAGAGCTGCGCCCGCTAGTCGAACTGGCCAGCGATGCAAACGCACTACTTGACTGGTATAACCTCGTGTTCTTCTCAGGTGGCATGCCCGATGACATGCGGCAGACCCTGTTCAACTACATGGGGACGTTAGGCAGCGACGATGCGAGTCGGTTCGCCCAGGTGCAGGACACCTTGTTCATGGTCCTCACTGCACCTCAGTTTCACATTCAACGATAGGCCTTGCAATGAAAGATCCAATCGACAAACAGAAACGTCGACTGTTGAAAGCTCTGGCGGCTGTGCCGCTGGGTAGCGGTGTTTCCATGCTCGCCGGGAACGGTGCGGCGCATGCCATGGGTTGCGACAATGGCAAGTCTCTGGTGTGTATATTCCTTGCGGGCGGTGCAGATTCGTTCAACATGTTCGTACCGGGCGGAAGCAGCTATACCGACTACCGTGACTCAAGACGAGAACTAGCGGTCGCTGAGAGCGATCTGTTGCCGGTCAATGACGCACAACAGGGTAGCTTCGGATTTCATTCCATGTTGCCAGGCTTCGAACAACTGTACTCAGAAAACCGGATGGCTGTTATCAGTAATGCCGGTCCGCTGATCAGGCCCACCACCAAGTCGGACTACCTGGGCACTGTTGCTTTGCCGCAGTCGCTGTTCGCACACAATACGCAACAGAAGCTCTGGCATACGGGTGCCGGCATTGTCAATGGCAATAACGCCTTCGGCTGGGGCGGTGCAATCAGCTCACACGCCGCTAATTGCAACGGCAACATCCCGGTAGCTCCTGCCTTCTCTATGGGAGGTAGTACGGATTGGCTGGCATCAGCAAACGCTAACTACGTCAGCCTGAATGCCGACGTCGCCGTCGAGCGCATGTACGGCTACGATAATATCAGTGACTGGATTCCCACTCGGCGCCTTGGCAACGTAGGGCGAAGTCTCAATGAACTGATCGCACAGGGTCAGCAGAGCGGCAATCCTCTATTGACCCGGGCCATTGCCAATGCTGTCGGACGTGCATCGGATGCCACCTCTTCTCTACACTCAGCACTGAAAGCCAATCCGTTGCCTCAAATGCGCTACAACGGCAGCAACAAACTGGCCAAACAATTACACCTGGTCGCCAAGCTGATTGCGAGCCGTGAGCAACTGGGTATGCAGAAACAGGTGTTCTTCGTGCTGATGGGCGGCTGGGACACGCATTCGGATCAGTTGGAAAGACAACCTGATCTGCTTGAGGCGCTCAATGAAGCAGTCACCTCGTTCCAGACAACAATTGACGGCATCAACATGGCCTCGAGCGTCACTTCGTTCACCGCATCGGATTTTGGCCGGACTTTAACCAGTAATGGTAACGGCACGGATCACGGCTGGGGAGGACACAGCTTTGTATTCGGCGGTGCCGTAGACGGTGGCCGAGTTGTTGGCGAAACACCTAATTACGCTACCACGAATAACGCTGATGACGCAGGTGAGGACGACGGCTCATTTGCAGGACGCATCATTCCGAAAATCTCTGTGAATCAGTATGCTGCTACCTTGGCTCAATGGATGGGTGTATCAGAGAACGAACTTAATAGCGCACTTCCCGATCTGCAGAATTTCACTGAAACCAATTTGGGGTTCATGAAAGGGTAGCGCCAGTAATGCCTCGCTACCGAGAATGTTGTTAGCGAGGCATCAAATGCTGGGTATATCAACGTAGTCTTTTCAGCCGCTATCGTTCTGTCCAGAGTTTAAAACCGAATAAAAATCCGTCTCGATATCGCGCGGTGACTGGCTGAATCTGGGTGCGAAGAAAATCAGTACTGACTCCAGAGAACGTTATCGCTGGCGGTAATCGCAGCTTCCAGCAACTCGATTAACGGGCCGGCACGTTTATGCAAAGCCACAGGTGGGTTAGCGTCTGCCTCATCGTCCTCTGCAGCAGGTTCCGGAGACTCCTGACTACCCTGCTCCGCAGCAGCCGCACTGGCAGCCAGCTCATCACGCAAAGACGCCAATGCGGCGGGGACATCTTCTGCCATGATGGCACCGGGCACATTGCCACTTTGCCCCATCATTCTGAGCAATGATACTGCTGGATCACCAAACAGGGTGATATCCGAATACGCGTTCGTTTTAAACGTAACCAGCACGTGAGCCTCAGCTAAAATTGAATGTATGGCTGACTTTAACACACACATTTTCGGGGCAGTAGCCGTTGTCAGTTTAGGAGCTACCTGCTGTACCAAACTACTGTCACTTAACATGAGTGAAGGACTGATGTTAACCGTGGCAGGTCTGGTAGGCGGCATTCTGCCAGACATTGATCTGAAGCAATCGCAACCCTCGCGCGCGCTTTTTTCCATGCTTGGACTGATAACGGCACTTGTTTGGCTCTTTACCAACCTTGCGGACTATACCGGCATAGAACTGTGGCTGGGGGCGATCGTTGTGTTTAGCGTTGTCAGGTTCCCGTTGTGGTGGATGTTCCACTCGATAACCACGCACCGCGGCGTATTGCATTCACTTATAGCGGCGATCATGGCTGGCGTGCTCATGTGCGCTGTAGCCTGGCAATACCTTGCGACCAGCGCCTTGCAAAGCTGGCTTCTGGGGGGCTTCATGTGTCTGGGCTATCTGATACACCTGACGCTGGATGAGATCTACAGCGTGGATTTTACCGGCGTCAGAATCCGCCGCTCGTTCGGTAGCGCACTAAAACCTATGGACTTTCAACACCTGCCAGCGAGTTATCTGGTCATAATCATAACCGGCTTGACATGGTTCTGGGTGCCTGCCCCTGACGCGGCGTTGGAGCAGTGGCAGGCGGCCTACACTGCATGGCGGCCCGCACTGATACCGGAGTGGCTACGCACCGCTATCCACTGACGATGTCATGATGCACCGGTGTATGGGTTGCCACTCTTGCTTTGTCTTGAAACTACCGGTGCCCCAAGCACCGGTAGCTGGCCTGCAGATAGCTTACTATGACTGCACCTTCAAACGTTTGAGTGCCTCGTAGGTGATTCCACCTCGATCAATACCTTCCTCGATCTGGTACTGCTCCATTGCCTGAATAGTAGAGTTGCCCACGACCCCGTCAATTGGACCCGGGTCGAAGCCTTCGCGCTTCAATGCGCGCTGCAAAGACGTGATTACACCGCGCGTCATGTTGACCTCACACAGTACCTTTCGCCATTCTACCTTTTCAGGCGCGATCTCCACCTGGGTTGTCACCGTCTTGGTTCTGGCCGGTATGGCTATCCGGTTTTCTGAAGCAGGCGTTACGAGGCGCTGTACCTGAACAGTCTGATAGCGAGCAGGTATGGTTGCCGCCACTGTGGAAGCTGGCTTGCCAATCAGCACTTTATCCACGCTTTCAAACTCCGCGGGTTGTTCAGTCATACACACTTCCCGGCCGGTGGCTTGAACGCCTTCGTCAACCGCCTCACCCTTGGCTAACCAGAAGAAAACCGGGTCCGATACTTTGACCAGTTTTTCGACGGTTGCGTATTCTGCTGGTAGTTCTGTGCGTTTTTCCGAGGCGGGCTTGACCAGGCGTTCTACCTGAACCGTCTTGTAAACTGCCGGGACGCTGATATTTTTCGTTGTTGCTGGAGTATCCAGCACGGTCTTAGTGAGGGTTTCGTACCGGGCGGGGACTTCCACCAGACACATCACTTCGCCTGTCGCATTGTCAACTTGCTCTATCACTCCACAATCATTCTGCCATTCGCTACGTGCAGGCTCAACGAGTACGGACTCGGTTTGCATACGATATACAGCAGGCACATCAACAACTTCACTTGAAGCATCTTTGACAACGACTCTCTCTGCGATAGTTTCGTATTCAGCGGGTATCACCGTAATTTGCACGGTGGCAGGCTTGGTCATCACTTGTTCTGCTTCAACATCGAACTGGGCCTCCTTGTAGTACTCGACGAAGCAACCGCCTGCCTCCACCGCCTCAGTGTCTACACCAGAGCGTGAAATATGCTCGATAGCGTCAGGACTGGCAGGTAACGTTCTGTCTCCAACCTTCGTAGTCCAGCTCATTACGGCAGGCTTGATCTGGATTTGTGTGGCCTCGCTGGACAGTTCAGACTCAACAACAGTCAGTTCCTGTGAGGCTTCCTTGACAATGATGGACTGCTCGACAGTCTCGTACTCAGCTTCGATACTGTCGATACGCTCGGAAGCCTGCTGTATGACGACCTCCTCGCTACGCGTCTCGAACTGCGCCGGCGTGATGACTTTTGCATAGCACTCGCCAGGTTTGGCATCGGGAAGGATCTGTGTGTTGTCAACTTGCTGAGCAAATGCTGGCATAGCCAGTACACTCGTGCAGACCAGACCCAGCAATGGTGAAATTAGATTACGCACAATGCAGAACTCCATGTGTTCGTCGTTACGGTGTTGGTTAAAGGATTGTCGTATGCCCTGAGACATTATTCAATGTTTCTGAGCAGTACTGCGCTAAACTACGTTAGTTCGTCGAATTTTTGACGGCATTTCGCGCCATGTGTGACAGGCCAGCGACACCTGCAAGCAACATAAGCCATAAGGCGGCACCACCCCCTTTACGACCGGAGCCAGCCGTATTCGTCGTGTCCGGTGGCTCAACCGCATCGGTGGTACCCGTCGTGCCTGTCCCGTCTGTCCCGTCTGCAGAGTCGGGTACCGCCGGATTCAAAGGCTCAACATCGTTCCCATCGTCGGTACCATCATCATCCGTATCCGCCTTGAGTGGATCGGTACCAGCCATGACCTCAGCGCCATCACGCAGCGTGTCAGAATCGGTATCTGCATTGACCGGACTGGTTCCTCTGGCCACTTCATCCGCATCACCAAGACCATCATCATCAGTATCCGGAACTCGAGGGTCTGACATCCAGACTAATACTTCGTCATCATCTTGCAAGCGATCATCGTCTGTATCGACCAGAACGGGACTGGTATTGTAAGTGTTGAGTTCATCGCCATCCATTAGACTGTCGCCATCGGTGTCGCTCAGCGTGGGGTCACTACCTGCATCCACCTCCTCTCTATCGGTGGCACCATCGTTATCAGTATCACTGCGCTGGGGGTCAGTATTGTATATTGAAGTTTCATCAGAATCGCTGAGTCCGTCTCCATCCTGATCAATAGCCACATCAAGATCCAGCGTTTCATGAAGACTGGTTTCACGACCGCCTCCTCTAACCAGATTGCCAGCAACCACGTGCCAGGTGGGTCCAATCGAAGCTGCGCCGCCACTGTGACGCCCGGTAATCATTGGCTGTAGTAACCGCCACTGATCATTCTTTACGTTGTAGGCTTCTGTGGTGCTGAATGAAGCGCCTTGCGCATTACTTTCACCACCTGCAACCAGTACTTCATCACCAGCCGCTGTGGCAACGGCCCCTGCCCGTTGCGTAGGAATATCAGCACCCGTACTCCATGAGTTTGTAGAAAACTGATAGATATCAGTAGCTGCTACCGTATTGGTAAAGGGATCAGGTTGACGCGTTGTTCTACCACCGGCGGCTACCAGTCGGCCGTCAACCACAACAGCTGCAAAATGATCGCGTGCGCTGGGTGCATCGGGCAGTGTTTCCCAAGCCTTGGTTACCGGATCGTAGCTATCAAACCACGCTACCGCACCACCGTTATGGCCCTTGGTATTGCCACCGAGTATGTAAATCTTTCCATCTCTGTAGACAGCCGCCGCTGCACCGCGCAGCCGGGCAGCAGGAATATTGCCAGGCATAGACCACTGTTCGGTAACCGTATCAAAGACATGTATATTGGCTACTGAGGTCTCATCCGGGTAACAGCATGTGAAGGCCCCGATAACGAATATCTTGTCACCCACTGCAACGGGCTGAAAATGATGCAGCTCTCGCGGCGTATTGCCGATAACTCGCCAAAGCCTGGTCGCAGGATCATAGACCTCCAAAGGGCGATTACCACGACCGCCAAGCAGGTAGAGCTTGCCATTCACTGAAACGGCACTGGCTTCATGGCGAGCTGTGGCAGACGTACCCTGAGAGGTGGAAACAGCCTGCCATTCAGTCGTCGCACCGGTCTGCGCGAACAATGACGTTGGAGAAGAAAGCTGGCCCAGCAAAACCAGTAATAAAGCACAGCGGCAGTTAGACATCTGACGGAGATCCGTGGAAAGTGCCATTGCACTGCAAATTCTGTCCCAGACTCAGACGGATATTCTGCCCGTTCGGTAATGTCCTCGCTATTTGATCAATCCGATCGGCGCTACGCTGATTTTTGTACCAGTTGCTCCACTAGCGCGGCCAGTTTATCTACGCCAACGGCGATTTTTTCGGTGGGGATGGACGAGAAGCCCAAGCGACAGAAATTACCCGGCCCCTCATGACTGGCAAAATAGTGGTTACCTGAATTGATCACGATGCCCTGCTGGGCAGCAAGTGTTTCAAGTGCCTCTGAAGAGACGTTATTGGGCAGGCGTACCCAGAAGGAAGAACCGCCAAAGGAAGGTGCGGTAGATGAGAAAACCTGATGCTTCTTAAGTGCCTCATCGAGTACCTCCCACCGCGCCTTGAATGATTGACTGAGCCGTAACACGGCAGAATCATGGTGTCCTAAAGACAGAAAATGCGCCACGGTGCGTTGATTGTTGGTAGGAGGATGTCGATACATCAGACGTCTTAGTGCGCGCGCCTGACGAATAAACGGCTTGGGGCCAACCATAAAACCTACCCTGAGTCCCGGAGCCAGCGTCTTGGACAAACTACCCACGTAGATCACTCGATGCTCGGTATCCAGGCTCTTTAATGCAGGTGTGGGTTTACCCATAAAATTCAACTCACTTTCGTAGTCGTCCTCTACGATAGTGACATTGTGCAAGCTCGCTTGCTTCAACAGCGACTTTCGAGCATCCAGTGGCATGGTGGTTGTCGTGGGACACTGATGACTTGGTGTTACGTACATTAACTTGCAGTTACCGAGTCGGTCATCCGTTGTCACACCCTCTTCACCCACAGCAAATAATTCCTGTTTTTTAGAGAACAGGCTGAAAATATTGCGCGCATCGACATAGCAGGGATCCTCGATTCCCACAATGGACGACTGGTCCAGGAGCAACTGTGCGATAAGAAACAGCGCGTTCTGTGCGCCAGTTGTAATCAGTATTTCGTCTTTGTCTGCCCAGACGCCACGTCGTGGCAGTACTCGCGTGTGGATCTGTTCGACCAGCAAATCATCGTCGTGATCTACCCGATCCTGAGTCCAGCGACTGATGGCATCCACGCGTAACGACAATCGACACGCTTCTCGCCAGTCGTTGACGGGGAACAGGGATGCATCTGTCTGTCCATAGATAAACGGGAATTCAAACTGTCTCCAGTTAAGCGGACGATTGATATTGCGTTGTTCAAGTAGATCTACCACTGTTTCAGGACCGGCCAGATCGCCGTAGTCATCTATTGATTCCGCGGACAGTTCTGCCGGTCGTGGCGCATCTACACGGCCGTCGAGTATCGCCGGGTTAACAAAATAACCTCGCCTCTCTTGCGATATCAGGTAACTCTCGTCAATAAGATGCTGATATGCCAAAACGACTGTGTTACGTGCAACGCTTAGCTGTCTGGACAGCTCACGCGACGAAGGCAAGGGGATATCGATGGGTATTCGCCCATCCAGAATGGCCTTGACCAGTGCCTGACGTAACTGCGCTTGCAAGCTGTGGTCACTGCAGACATCCAGCTTGAACAACTGATGCCACATGGGTTTCTCATGGGCTCTACCCACGTGGCCAGCCACCCGTGCTGTCAAGATCTGACAATTCGAACTCTAGCTCATCGACAGAATCCGGCAATTCGGACTCAGACAACGACGGTATTTCCAGCTCTTTGGGCAGCGGAATGTTCAGCCCGCTCTGAGTGCTGCCCGGTCTGGCAGCGTGTGCCTGATGACGCTGCGTTGTCATGTCAGCGGTTCGAGTACGCGGCGGGGTCCGGACATCTGCGCTCTGGCTCTGATCCGCTGTAATTCGCTTGCTTAATACCGGAAACCGATCAGCCTTGGTTGATTCGCTACTATTTCGTCTGGCTAATTCAAGCTCTCGTGTTGTGTTTGACTTGTAGTTGGCAAAATCACGTTTGAGTCGAATCTGTTGATCTTCATAGGAAGACACGTGAGACTCAAGAGTGTCGATTCTTTCGGCCTGTTGCTGAGACTGTATTTCCAGAGCTTTTTCGCGCTTCGTCGCTGAGTTAGCGCGGCTGTTGGCGTCGTTGAGAGAACTCTTGAGGTTATCGATACTGGCGCGGGTGGATCGAAGGTCGGTCAGTGCCGCCGCGTTTCTCCGGCTAAATTCTTCTTGCGCTGACTTCAATGCCGCGGCAGATGCACGCCTGACGCGGATCAGTGACAGGCAGTATCCCATCACCACGCCGAGCAACGTGGTTGCTAAGAGAGCAAAAACTAACGCTTGCGGCGTTTCGGCAATCATTGGTCTTCCTCCTGTACAAACACTCTGACACGATGTGTGCCTGGCGGCAATTCGCTGCCAGGATCTACCTGTATGCGAAACCGTTGCTCTTCCAGGCCTCTGCTAACCAGATAGCCCACGATCGATTGCGCCCTCTCTTCGCTCAGAGCATCATCGCTAGCGGCCGGCCCTCTTTCATTGGTCGCAACCGATATCACGACCGCCACATCCGAGTATAGATACAGCGGCTCGAACATGCGATCCAGCGGACGTTCTAATTCACGTGAAACTGTAGAACTTTGTGATAAGAACTGAACCTGCGTCGATAATGAAGACAACGTTCGCAACTCCTGAGCTCTGAGCAGGTCGTAGTTGCGTCGCCGTTCTGCGACCGCTGCCACTCTGGTTGCCTCTTCTGCCGCTGTTCGCCGAGCCTGAGCGTCAATTTCTTGTTGTTCGCGAAAGGCGTCTAGTCGTTCAGCTTCCAAGGCCTCACGGGCTTCTGTTTCAGCCTGCGTTTGCACCTCTTCCAGAGCTTTGGCCGCCTCCTCCGCCGCTTTGGTTCGAGCTTCCTCTTCGGCCTCGCGTTCAGCCTCAACTCGAGCTGCTTCTTCGGCAGCCTCACGTTCTGCCTCAACCCGAGCTGCTTCTTCGGCCGCCTCACGTTCTGCCTCAACCCGAGCTGCTTCCTCGGCAGCCTCGCGTTCAGCCTCAACACGAGCAGCTTCCTCGGCAGCCTCACGTTCAGCCTTAATTCGAGCAGCTTCCTCGGCAGCCTCAATTCGCGCAGCCTCCTCGGCGGCTTTCCGTTCGGCCTCAACACGGGTAGCTTCAGTGTCGCTCACGTCAGCAGTCTGTCCATTCACTGTTTCGATAGCGCCATTAGACTCTTGCGCCGGATCAACCACTCCAGCCCTTTGTGACAGATTGTCCTCGACCGGCTCAGAGGCGACAGAGCGCAACGGATTCACAACGAAACCGGCATAGTTTAGCGCCCACAGGCAAGTGCCCAGCCAGAGAACGACTGCCAGCACAAGCCACACCCATGGCCATGTATTTCGTGCGCGATTAAATGATGGGTCGTTAGTGTCGCTATTCATTCAAAGTATCCTGATACCGTCAGTGTGCTTCTTTCAGTCTCTCGGGACAACTGAGACCCACACGGCAAATCGGTAAATCAGACTGCAGTCTCAGTTTGCCTCTCGACCAATATGCGATAAGTACCACGGACTATCCCGTAATGATCTTTAAGCTACAGGCACTTAGTCTTCGACGCTTTGATGACAAATTATGCACAAAAAACTAAAGAGTTCTGCTTGCCATCTGGCTTGTGCATTATTGTTGGTTTCCTCAACCGGCTGCGGCTGGGTGGATTCTACCGGAGCACAAGGCACAGTAGTTGGCTCATCAGCGAATGCAGTAAAGACACTTCGCAATGCACAGCCTTTGGGCTTGAATGAAGAGACACCACTGACAGCGGAACTGGAAGGCGAAGGCGCTGAGCTTGGTAACTGGAAATGGCGACTGGACGACACAAACGTCGATGCACGATGCGCGAGTGTCAACGGTTTCGATACCAGTCTCGCGGCTAGCTCACTGGCCGATGCTTGTACTAATGTCGATGAATGTACAGTGGCTATTGATGAATCCAGTAGCAATGATGTGACGCGCTTCACATTACGGATGCCAAAATTGCGTGCACCGGTTGCATTGAGCTATCAGTTGACAGCCACGCGAGAAGACGGCGCCGAGGTGATGCGTCAGCAATTGCTGTGCGGATTATCCATGAACGAGGCTCCATTGGCGAATGATGATGAGTATTTAGCGGCACGCAATGAACTGCGCATCGTTTCTGCACAGGACGCAGACAACCTGTTAGCAAACGATCAGGATGATGACGACGTACGCAACCAGCCGTTGCAAGTATTAACATCACCTGTCACTGCCCCTTTATTCGCCTCCCAGTTTTCACTCGATAGCGACGGCGGTTTCATCTATCAGCCGATTGACGATTTACCCGATAGTGATTCAGGGTTTATCGAAGACTCCTTCGTCTATGCAATCACAGACGGCTTACACACAGTAAACGCCACAGCAACCGTGCGTGTCATTGATGGGAATCGTAGCCCTCAGCGAATACAGCGTATCCCCGATGTCACACTGACGGCGTCTACGCCCGATGATATCCAGGCACCGGTCCAGTTTGAATTAACTCGCTACTTCGCCGATCCTGATAGCGATACGCTGACTTTTTCCATCGCATCTGACGCTCCACCGACCACCCGTCAGATTGCTACTGTGCGCGGCACTGTGCTGAGCCTGCAGGCGTTTGAAGATTCCGTCGGCCAGAGAGATGTCGACATTGTCGCCAGCGATGGACTGGAAAGTACGACAGATTCTCTTATCGTAATAGTACGCAGCGCTGAAGAAGATAGCGATCTTGCGGACAACCGTGAACCTACTGTGACAGACATCAGCAACCGCATTGTGCAAAATCGTTTCACCTACGATGTCAGCCTATTCTTCAACGATGCAGACGATGATGAAATGACGTTCACCGCGGTGGGATTACCTGAAGGCGTTGTCATCAGCAATGAGGGTGTTATCAGCGGACGATCTGTTACTGACAACCGGGGAACGTGGTTCGTCAGAGTCACGGCAGACGACGACAAGGGTGGCACGGTCACAGACGGATTTCTGCTCGTCATCAACTAAACCACCCTCTCTAACCGGATATCAACGCTCCTGTAAAAGCGCCAGCGTTTGCTCATGCAGGGCGCTTGAGCCGCAGGCAACCACAAAACCACCATCGACCGCGGCGTCGCCCTGCCAGTTACTGACTCGTCCTCCTGCTGCTTCAATCAGCGGAATAAGCGCCTGGATGTCGTACGGTTTGAGATCACAATCCAGCACCACATCCACATGCCCTGCCGCCAGCAAAGCGTAGGCGTAACAATCCCCGCCATAGCGAGTCAGACGCGCGCTGTTTTTTACACACGTAAATCGCCTCAGTGATTCCTCGGTATCGAAGATGTCAGGCGTCGTGCAATACATCGTGGCCTCATTAAGCGATACACCCTTGCGAGTGGATAAAGTACGCACGCCATTCGCATCACGCAGTTGCGACAGGCTGGCTGTTGCGATGTAGCGCTCCTTCAGGAACGGCTGATCCATCACCCCCAGAATGGCGTTCTGGCCGTCGAACAAACCGATAAGTGTTCCCCACAACGGCATTCCACTCATGAACGCACGGGTACCGTCGATGGGGTCTACCACCCAAGTCAACCCACTGGTCCCCGCCACTCGATCCTGCTCCTCGCCGTAGAAACCGACGTGGGGATACGCTGCCGACAGTGCATCGCGAATTACAATCTCGGCCTGCCGATCTGCTTCGGTAACCGGATCAAAGGCATGCTGCCCTGCCTTGTTAGCCACTTGAAGGGGTTGACGAAAGTAGTGAAGCGTTATCGTGGCTGCCGCATCTGCAGCCTGTTCTGCTGCATCCATGAGTGCGTTGAGTTCTTCCGGAGAGACACGGACCGGGGCATGCCTGGCAAGACTCATGATTCGCGCCCTCCACAGGCTTGACGGTCAAGTGCTTGACTCACACGCCTGCCTGGCGTGCCTGATTCATGCCACTCGCCAGAGAATTAGGTACAGCACAAGTGTACTGGAAGCGGCGCAGCGATAGACAGTGCGTTGACGGTCAGCCAGGTCACTGACGCACGTTATGCGCAGTGTGCGCCACCGCTTTACTCACGAGTGCGGCATAACAGCTGATTAAAAAAAGCATCGTAAATTAAACCGGTTGTCAGCTTGCTTTGATTTGTACCTTAGCCTATACCCTTTAACCGCTTGACTCAGTGCCCTGCCAGATTCGCCATGCCAGCCCTACACGACATCAAGATTCACAGACCGTTTATCATGCGTATCAACCTGCCCGGCAGAATCGTCTGCCTGCTTGGCGTCTCTCTTTTCACCAGCTGCGCGCATATAGATGTCAAACAGATTGCGTATGAGACGCTACGACAGGAAGATTGTCGGATCAATCAACTTGATGACTTCTGCACACGGACGTTTGCCAGTGAATATCTGGAATACACGCGTCTGCGCCGGGATTTCATGCGCGGCCAGACACAGGTGAGCTGGCGTGTGAGTCATGAAGAGCGGCTGGCGCATCGCGATTCCATAGCACGGTAGCCATCAACCTTTGTCGGTCATTATCAGGCGTTCCCGGCTGTCCTCAGGATAGAATGTGACAAGCCTTGATACTCCCTCACACAGCCTGATGACTACAATAATCGAACCCGCACTACTCGCCTCTGTGATAGCACACCGCGGCGCATCGGGCGAGGCGCCGGAAAACACGCTTGCCGCCATGGCTCTGGCGTACGAGCAAGGCGCACGCTGCGTCGAGATTGATGTCTCCATCAGCGCAGACCATGTCCCGTTCGTACACCACGATGACACTCTGGATCGCTGTACCAGCGGGTCTGGATTGCTCTGCGAACACACTGCAGATCAGCTCGATTCGCTGCACGCCTGCAAGCGCATAGCAGGGTTCGACAATGAACCACTACCGCGACTCAGCGCTGTTTTTGACTATCTCATACAACATGAGATGGGATTGAATCTTGAAATCAAACCTCGTCAAGGACTTGAGGCTGCCACGGTGGAGGCTGTCTGCTCGCTGGTTGAAACCTCATGGCCTGCACATCTGCCCATCGTCTTCTCCAGTTTCAGCAGACCCTCGCTAATGTGCGCCAAACAACGTCTGCCGGATATTCCCAGAGGCTTGCTGGTAGGCTCATTACCTGATGACTGGTTGCAGCTTGTTGAACGTTATGCCTGTCGCAACCTGCACTGCGAAGGCGCTCGCCTGTCCCCGCAGCAAGCTGAGCAGCTATGCGATAAAGGTCTGGGCGTTTACTGCTACACCGTCAACGATGTATCGGTCGCGCAGAATCTGCTGGACTCCGGTATACACGGCGTGATCACAGACTACCCGCAACGACTGCTCAGCGCTCTGCAGCTTTAAAACGCTCTCCGGGCACACTCTCAGGTGTATCGTCTGCCAGAGCCTCCAGCACAATAGGCCAGATGTTCTGCCAGCAGCATCCATGGGTATAACCGTTCATCAGATAGCCGCTGGCTGTCTGCTGGCTCATGATAAACGGCCGGACCAGTACTGGCGGTATGACAGCATCGCGCCCCCCTATCAGGTGCCACTGGACAACATCGGGTCGTAGCGGTGTCTGAAGCGCTGGATTGATCGAGCTATACAAGGGTGAATAACCGTGATGCCTGATCCACGCATCGGTATCCAGGTTGCCGGCAATGGTCACGACATGCGTGACTTCAGGCACCTGAGCTGCCAGCAACATGGCCAGCGCACCACCGCCGCTATGGCCGAACAGCCGGATATCATTGGCCTTATGGCGACGCGCAAGCGCTCGAATACCCGATGCCATGCTGGCCACAACGCGTGTTGAATATCGGCCAGAGGTCCAGAGCGTAGAGTCACAATCCGGATCCTGTGACGAACCGTTGTAGCAGGGTCTGCCCAGATAGGTGGCGCGCTGTGAGTCCAGAGCCATCAGGTTCAGCATCATGGGACTTCTCGGAGTGGGATCTGGCATCACGATAGTACGATAAGCCCATGGCGATCCGTCACCTTCAAGATAGACATGCAAGATGGCGGAAGTCTGTTTTGCAACGTCCCTGCTATCGCCTTGCCCGGAGGATGGTTTTAACTGATTCTGATAGACCAGCAAATCGTACCCCGCAGCCACAATCTTGCTTCGCGTGAATCCCTGCTCAGAGGCGAGAAAATTCAGATGGTCAACGGGCGTGACACAGGCCTGCAACAGGATACAAAACCATACAGACAACACCACCTTTATCAGGCAAGATTTACGATGCACAGGCATGGAAAATGGATAGTGCCCCGTCATGCTGCAATAAAATAGGTCTGTTGATGGCTCATCGGCCCATACTTTACCGTTGATCGCATTTGGAGTGTAGGGCATCGTGAGAACATCATTGTTCGCGGCTATGGCTGTTGTTGTAATACTCAGCCTCTGGATGCTGTCAGGGCTGCTTCGCTCAGATGCAAGTTCAGAGCCTGAGAAGAACCCTAGCGATGAACCCATGGCCGTCGAGGTGCAGACGCCCGGCGTTGAGGCCATGGATCGCAAGGTGACATTACAAGGTCAGATGGAACCTGTGCGCCACCTGCGCCTGAAAGCCGAGACCAGCGGTACGGTCAGAAAAATACATTTCGTTAAAGGCACTCGCGTGAATCAGGGGGATCCTCTGGTTACCCTCGATATTGGTGGACGTCAGAATGCACTCGCCGAAGCAGGCGCGCGCGTCAAAACAGCCAGAAGCGAACAATCAGCTGCACAGTCTCTACACCAGAGGGGTTTGCAATCACAGTTGCAGCTGGAGCAGGCAGAAGCTTCACTGGAGGCCGCTCTTGCGCAACTAGCCACCATAGAGCTGGATATCGCCAACACTACCATCACCGCCCCGTTCGCAGCCATCGTCAATGACATACCCGTGGTACTGGGCACATTGATAGAGCGTGGTGATCCAGTTGCCGAGCTCGTGGATAACTCGCAGTTCAACGTCAGTGCACAGGCATCACAGCAATTGCTATCCAGTCTCAAGCTGGGGCAGGACATCACCGTGGAAATGATCACCGGTCAGAACCTGACTGGCAAGCTGAGCTTCATCAGCTCTGTAGCTGATTCTCAAACGCGCAGCTTCAAGGTCGAGGCACGCATCGACAACACCGATGGAGGCGTTGCTGCAGGCGTAAGCGCCTCGCTGCACATCCCTGTCGAGAGAGTCAACGCTACGTTCATTTCACCGTCATCCCTGTCATTCGGAGATGCCGGCGAACTGGGTATCAAAGCGGTCGATAGCGACAACAAGGTACTGTTTCTGCCTATCAAGCTGGTCAGCACCTCGCTGGACGGCGCGTGGGTTACCGGCATTCCAGCCGATACACAAGTCATCACTCTGGGCCAGGGATTTGTAAACACCGGAGAAGTTGTGGACCCACGACCTGCCAGCAATCAGGACGCTGACCAGAGACTGCGCTCACCCACTGCAGAGAGTAAGCCGTAGTGCACAGCCTTATCGATGCAGCGTTTGATCGTACTCGAACGGTCATCCTGCTGCTGCTGTTCCTACTGGCCAGCGGTGTGGTGGCGTACAACAACATTCCCAAGGAATCAGAACCCGATGTTCCCATTCCCATCATTTATGTGTCGATGACCCATGACGGCATCTCTCCGGACGATGCTGAGCGTCTGCTGGTGCGGCCCATGGAAAAGGAGCTGCAAAGTATCAGCGGACTCAAGGAAATCAGCAGCACCGCCAGTGAAGGCCATGCCTCCGTACTGCTTGAGTTTGATGCAGGCTTTGATGGCGACACCGCGTTGGCCGATGTACGCGAACGCGTCGATGCAGCTAAATCACAGTTGCCGGCAGCCACCGACGAACCCACTGTCAATGAAGTCAATGTAGCGTTGTTTCCAGTGCTCAATATCAGCCTGTCAGGGCCATTACCCGAACGCACACTGATTCGCATTGCACGCGCCATGAAAGACAAACTGGAAGCTCTACCCGGCGTACTCGAAGCAGATATTGCAGGAGAACGCGAAGAGGTTCTCGAAATCGTGGTTGATCCCCTGGTTATGGAAACCTACGCGCTGGATTTTGATTCGCTGTTTTCATTGATCCGCAACAACAATCTTCTGGTTGCCGCTGGCGCTATTGATACCGGTGCGGGTCGAATGGTGCTGAAGGTACCTGGCGTCATCGAGAATCTTGAGGATGTCATGAGTCTACCTGTCAAAGTGACTGACACAGCGGTTGTCACCTTCGGTGATGTGGCAAGCATCAGAAGAACTTATAAAGACCCGACCGGATTCGCTCGTCTCAACGGGCAACCTACACTCGTTCTGGAGATATCCAAACGACTGGGTGCCAATATCATTGAAACCATCGAGTCTGTGCGCAGTACTATCGCCGCCGAACGTGCCGTGTTGCCACCCACACTCAAGATAGGCTTCCACCAGGACAAGTCCGAAGAGACCAGAACCATGCTCACCGACTTGCAGAACAACGTCATTTCAGGCGTCGTGCTGGTCATGATCGTTATCATGGCAACGCTAGGTGTCCGTTCGGCTATTTTGGTCGGATTCGCCATTCCCGGTTCATTCCTGACCGGCATTCTGGTGATAAACGCGTTAGGCTACACAATGAACGTGGTAGTACTCTTCAGCCTGATACTGGTTGTGGGCATGCTAGTAGATGGTGCCATCATTGTTTCTGAGCTGGCCGATCGCAACATTGATCGTGGCATGAGTACCGAGCAGGCCTATGCCAGTGCCTCCAAACGTATGGCATGGCCGGTAATCGCGTCTACGTTTACGACGCTTGCCGTGTTCTTTCCGTTGTTGTTCTGGCCTGGACTGATTGGCCAGTTCATGCGGTACATGCCTATAACCGTTATCTGTTGCCTGCTCGCCTCACTGGCCATGGCCTTGATCTTCATACCGGTTATAGGCAAGTTTGTCGGGCGTAAAGCTGCGGCCCGAGCCGACGGCGCTGCCCCGCAAAGCTATGACGAGAGATTCGATTCATCGTTGCACTCGGTAGAGCAACTTCTCGACGATACTCAGGGCATGCAGCTGCGCTACCTGCGCGCACTTCATACTTTACTGCTTAACCCGGCAAAGACACTGTTATCCGTGCTTGTTTTCACGGTGCTGAGCTATGGGGTCTACGGTGCAATCGGCAAGGGCGTCGAATTTTTTCCTGACGTAGAACCGGAGTCAGTAGCCCTACAGGTACATGCACGGGGTGATCTGTCCATCTATGAACAGGACAGCATCCTCAGACGGGTAGAGCAGCGCATGTTTGATCGCGATGAAATCGAATCGGTCTATACGCGCACGGGCAATGGCGATGGCGATGTCATAGGTAGCATTCAACTTGAATTCGTGGATTGGAATCAGCGCCGCAAGGCGGTAGAAATCACCCAAGAATTACGGGAAGAGCTTCGGGATATTGCAGGGATACTAGTGGACTTCGTGGCTAACGAGGGTGGACCTGACGGCGGTGGAAAACCCATCAATATTCAAGTCAGTGCGCCAGCAGACAAACTTGATAACGCGGTTGAACGCCTGCGTAGCATTATGCAGGCGCAAGGCAGCTTTGTTGATATCAGTGACAACAGACCCCTACCCGGTGTTGAGTGGCGTCTGGAGGTCGATCGAGAGGAGGCCGCACGCTATGGCGCTGATGTGGCACTGATTGGCAATGCGATACAACTGATCACTACCGGTATACGAGTAGCAGGCTACCGACCCGATGACGCAACCGATGAGTTGGATATCCGTGTGCGTTATCCGTTGGCTCAACGCACGCTGGATCAGGTAGCCGAACTGCGTGTGCCGACTCGTAACGGCATGGTCCCCATTTCTAACTTCGTTACCGTAAGCCCGGGAGCCAAAACCGGCGTCATTCAACGTGCCGGTGGCAAGCGCGTCATCACCGTCGTAGGAGATGTTGGTGAAGGATACCTGCCAGACTCTGAACTCGGCACATTGCAGTCAACGCTGCAGGACGAACCCGCAGATCCTGAGATAGGTGTGGAGTTCAAAGGAGAGGCTGAGGAGCAACAGGAAACCATGACCTTTCTGCTGACCGCGTTTCTGTCAGCGATATTCCTGATGACTATCATTCTGGTCACACAGTTCAACAGCCTGTATCAGGCGATGCTTATTCTCACGGCCATCCTGTTTTCCACATCCGGCGTATTGATCGGGTTGATGATCACAGGACAGACGTTCGGTATTGTCATGGTAGGTATCGGCATCATTGCGTTGGCAGGCATTGTCGTCAACAACAACATAGTGCTCATTGATACTTACAACGGTTTCCGGACACAGGGCGCCAATGCAATCCAGGCCGCACTGTACACGGGCTCGGTAAGATCACGACCCGTACTGCTTACCGCGGTCACTACCATACTCGGTCTTGTGCCGATGGTTTTCGCAATGAACGTGGACCTGATCGATAGAGAATTGTCTTTTGGAGCACCTTCCACCCAGTGGTGGACACAATTGTCGAGTGCCATTGCCGGCGGACTGGCATTCACTACCCTGCTGACGCTGTTTCTTACACCCTGCTTGCTGGTGCTGGGCGCACGGTTTATAAAATCCGAACAGCGCCCTTTAAAACAACAGACCACAACCTGAAGTAACAGAGCTCCAGCAACACGGGGCTCTGGAACAAGCTACGGGGTAGCGTAAAGTAATGTTGAGTGTGGACGCGCGCTGGCGCTTTAGCTGCAGTGGGAGGTGACGCCATTGTTTTATCTGATGTCTGCGCTTGTTACCACCTACCGGCAAATCAACCGGTTGGTGAGCGAGTGTACATCCAGAAAAACGAAGGTGGCGTCCCCTAGGGGACTCGAACCCCTGTTACCGCCGTGAAAGGGCGGTGTCCTAGGCCACTAGACGAAGGGGACATTGATTTGCTGCTGAACAACACAGCGCCTTCGAGCTGCGCAGTATACCCGAAAGTTTTTGACTAGGGCGAACGAGACGACAAAAAAAATTGAATAAGCACGCACAAAATCTGCGAACATCCACAGATTACGCTCAGGATCGCTGATCACAATCAGGCTGCGTGCTGTAACCCGACTGTCAGGAATGATGCTTGTCTGTGACGGTTATGCGGCTGTGGGGTCGCTGCCATCGGCGGGATCTTCAGGCGACAAGGCACGTACTTGATTACGTCCCGCCTGCTTGGCTAGCAACAGAGCTTCCCCGGCACGCTCTAGCAGACTCGTCGCATCATCACTGATGCTCAATTCCGTCACCCCGGCGCTGGCGGTGAGCACAAACTGGACGTTGTCGTAGCTGACACAACGATCAACTTCCTGACGAAGCCTCTCAGCCAGAACCAGCGCACCATCAAGACCGGTCTGATTCAGGACGATGCAGAACGAGTCTTCTTGAGTCCGGAAAATAAGATCACTTTCTCGCAACCTGGCGCCCAGTGTCGCGGCCACAGATTGCCAAGCCTTCTCACCTACCTCAGAGCCGTGATGCTCACTGATCGATTCAAGATAGTCTACCGAAATCAACATGACAGCCAATGGCTGTTCGACACGGCGAACCAGACGAATCTCGCGTGGCAGCAACTCGTCCAGTGCCCGCTGATTACGTAATCCCGTGGCGCTGTCGGTCATCGCCTTCATGGACACCTTATGGTGCTCCAGTGCGTTGTCGAGCGGGTATATCAGACTCTCGACAAGTCGCTCGGCATCGCGCTCGTCACGTGCAGTGAATGGTTTAGCCCGCATCAGCATGACCTCGCCAAGTGAGCGCTCTCCAAGCTTGAGTTCAAAGCGCTGCCGATGCTGGCGAGAAAACCCCAACTGGATATCGGCACCTCGCTCCGCTGCGAGAAATTGCAAACCATCGAAGCGGACGAAGCCCTGCCCTTCGGTCAGCATACATTCAAGCAACCGCTCCAGATCGAGCTTGCGATGTAGCAATGCATTGAATTCGAGTTGCCGGAGTTGAACATCCAACCGCTGTTGACGCAGCATAGAGGGCGATGTAACGGCAGTTTGTTTGGAACTCAGAACGGGCATGTCACCCACTCCAGTAGTCAGGATGATTAGGCACTTGCAAGCAGTGGACCAATACGAATCGTTGGCACACTGGCGGCAAGGGTATGCGGTTAGAGACGTTCAGGGCGTCAATCCGGTAGTAACATTAAGATAAAGCACGACACCGAGTGCCGCCAGGGTGATACCCAGCAACGACCACGGCAACACACTGTGGGAAATCGGTGGGGCAGCCGCTTGCCATTCATCGCGAAGCTGCTCAGGAAGCGGATCAGGAAATGCGCGCCGCTCTTCAGGCACTGCACGCTCCACATTGCGTTCATCTTCCACTTTTCGTACTTGCAGAAACTGGTTCCAGCCATCGTCAGATTGCAGATTCAACAGCTCTTCAGGAATCAGTTCCGGTACTTGAGTAACCGGCTCCCAAAGCTCACCATCACGGCTCACTCTGTCTGTGTTACGTACACGACCAAGCAGCAAGAAGCGCCCTACCTCGTTAGTCGAAAAAGGGCCCTGTACACGCGATCCTTTCTGTACGTACCACTGAGATTCGTCTGCCACCATTAGAGTTACCTACTTCTGCGTCCATTCAGTCATGCGCGCCTTGAGCCTGACAAGCGCTTGACCGTGTATTTGACAGACGCGGGATTCACTCACGCCCAGAATATCGCCAATTTCCCGTAGATTGAGATCATCGTCGTAATACAACGACATGACCAGTGCTTCACGTTCGGGCAGATTCTTGATGGACAAGGCTAGAGCTTGGCGAAAAGATTGATACTCTACCTGGTCACCCGGACTGACTTCAGCGCTCTGCGGTAACGCAATCGTTTCACCAGTATGTTCATCAGGCTGATCAAAACTGAACACGTGCGCAGCTGAGCTTTCAGTCAGAATAAGATGATAGGCCGATAGTTCGATACCCAGCTTGTCTGCAACCTTTCGCGCTTTGGCTTCGCGTCCACTGGTCTGTTCGATATTGCGAAGCACTTCAGCAGCTTCACGCGACTTTCTGTGTACCGAACGAGGCGTCCAGTCAGAGCGCCGGATCTCATCGAGCATGGCACCCCGTACCCTGATGCCGGCATACGTCTCAAAACTGGCACCCTGCGACGGGTCGTAGTGTCGAGCCGCCTCAAGCAGACCGATCATGCCGGCCTGAATCAAGTCTTCAGCCTGCACACTGGGCGGTAATCGGTTCATCAAGTGAAACGCAATCCTTTTGACAAGGTTAGCGTTAGCGGCAACCAGACCATCCGGATCCACCGTTGTCACTTCGTTGTACATCGCGTGTGCATTCATACAGAAATTATTCTCACCGTGTACTGGCGTCGGCCTGAATAAGCCGCTCCACAAAAAATTCGATATGCCCGCAAGGGGTCTGGGGTTGAGGCCATCGAGCCACTCGAGTACTCATCTTTCGAAATGCCAGTGCTGAAGGCGATCTCGGAAAGGCCTCAACAACCGCTTGCTGTTGACACACTGCCTGCTTTAATTGGAGATCAAACGGTATGGAACCGCAGAAATCCAGTAATACATCCAGATGTCGATCAGTCATGCGCGACAGCGAGGCGTATATATCCAGCCCGTGACGCGAAGATTCGGTTTTGTTAGCTACCACTCTAAAACGTCGTACCTGACAACGTTCATGCAGGACACGGATGGTAGAAAACGCATCTTGCAGTGCAGTGGGCTCGTCAACAACCACGATGATGACCTCCCTTACCGCGCGACAAAAACTCAAAACACTCTCAGAGAGCCCGGTAGCTACATCTACAATCAAGGTATCGGCATCAGTAGGTAGGTCACTGAAGAGTCCGATCAACCCGGCATGTTCAATGTGTGACAGACGCGCCATTTCAAGCGCTCCACTATCGCTGGGTATCACCGACACGCCCTTGGGTCCTTGCAACACCACTTCTTCTAACTGCCGGATACCGTTGAACACATGCTTCAGGTTATGTTCTGGACTCAGGTTCAGCAGCCGGTCAATATTGCCTAGCTCCAGATCACCATCAACAAGGAGCACCTCATGATCGGACATACCCAGCGCTACAGCCAGATTAATAGCAACGTTTGACTTGCCCACTCCACCCTTGCCGCCAGCGATCGCAATCGTCTGCACCGGTTGTGGGTTAACGAACGGGGGAGGTGTAGCTGCGTGCATCGCTATGATGCGGTCCGAAAGCTGACGAACCTTGCTACTAGAATGACTGACATGTGAAACACCTTTGCAAATAAACCATGACTACATCGCGCTCCGGATCTGGCAGCAAAATGGTCAACGTGACAAGGTGTGATGGGAGCAAGTCTTGATCCACTGAGCGCAAGCTAACGTGCCGCAGTGCTCGCCGATGAAGATCAATCGTTCATTTTGGGAAATGCCCCGCAGTTTATGCGTCAAACTGCAGTTCGCTGCGCGGTGAAAACGCTACCGTTACACAAGCATGATCGGAGCCGGGGCTGGCTTTATACGGTACGATCATTGCGCCGCAACCCGTCCATGCGGGCCGCTGGCGTCGTGCAAACCGGCCCACACCGATCGTTACAGTACTACTGCCTATGATTGGCGTGGACCTGTCGCTCAGGAAACCTCTTCAGGTCTCTGGATGCTGTATTTGCGCATCTTCTCAACAAGAGTGGTACGGCGGATCTTCAACCGGTTAGCGGCATGTGCAACAACGCCGGAGCATTCATCTAACGCTTGCTCAATCAGACTGATTTCTATATCTGTCAGATGCTGCTTCAGATCAATGCCTTCACGAGGTAGTCGTGGCTTGTTGTTTAACGGCACAGCAGGCATACCAGTCACCATAGGCATACTGTTGCTGTTCTCTGCACCCTCGCCGCCAGACTCTTCACGAGCATCGCTTAATGCTCTGCCATGCGGTGCCATCTTAGGCGGCAGATCGCCTGCATCCACCACCCCGTAAGGATGCAGAATGGTCATGCGCTCCATCAGGTTAGCTAGCTCACGCACATTACCCGGCCAGTCATAGTTGCACAGCGCCATCATGGCAGCTGGCGTCAGCCGAACCGATGATTTTTTCTCATGCTCAAGTCGGGTGATCAGCTCATTGACCAGCAGTGGCAGATCTTCTGCACGACTACTTAACGGTGGCATCTCGATCGGAAAGACGTTCAGGCGATAGTACAAATCTTCCCGAAACCGGCCATCCTCTATCAATACTTCCAGATCCCGGTGAGTCGCTGCAACGATCCTGACATCGCTCTTGATACTCTTGTTACTACCCACCCGTTCGAAAGATCGTTCTTGGATGACACGCAACAGCTTCACCTGCATGTTCAGTGGCATATCACCAATTTCGTCGAGAAAAATCGTACCGCCTTCTGCCAGTTCGAACCGACCCTGACGCGAACCGACTGCACCGGTAAACGAGCCCTTCTCGTGGCCGAAAAGTTCACTTTCCAGCAACTCACTAGGAATCGCACCACAGTTGATAGGTACAAAAGGTTTGTTACGGCGGTTGGAATAATAATGAATGTTACGCGCTACTACCTCCTTACCCGTTCCCGACTCACCCAGGATAAGTACGGTCGCCTCGGTAGGAGACACCTGATCTATCATCTTACGAACACGCTGAACCGATCGACTGTTGCCCACCAGGGAGCGGAACAACTCCGGGTTTTGTGTGCCCTCCTTACTCGGGGTGCTGTTGGCCGTTCCGCGTACCTTGGACTTGTGTAGAAGATCAGACAGCGCGGCGTAACGTATCTCAGCCTTGAGACACCCCACAAAATTCTGATCAATCTCATCCTGGGATATATCTGCCGGCTGGTTACCCAGCAACAAGACCAGAGGCGGGCAGTTTTCATGTTTGGCACGTAGCCGTTCCGCCCAGCTCACGATACCGTGAAAGTTGGCCACCAGAACGCTGCTATAAAGCGTCAGGTCGCCCAGACTATCCAGTAGCTCTGGTGAACTGAGCACCTTGGGCTCGTAATCGATGAACTCCAGCTGATGTGAGAGGCACTGGGCACTGTCGGCGTCCTGATCAACTATCAGGATTTTTCGGGTTTCTTTTTTTACACTCATTTTGACGCTCTCCGCATCGCGGCCGTGTCGAAAGGTTAAGGGACTCTGAAAGGATAGAAGACAGTTCGCAGAAGACAAAGATTTGACGAGCAAAAACGCTAAACTTTGTTCGACTCTGGTCGAATATGCAATATTTACGAGGTGTCTTTTACTAGCACAATGCCATCCCGGTAAGCCCGATACCCGGTAATCTGCAGGCTGGTACGAAATTTCTCAACATCTGACAAACCGTTTCACCGGAAAACGAGACCTTTACCTCAACCTGCTGCTGATATTGTGCCTTGTATGCAGCGGTTCACCTAAAAACACTCGACGACAATAGGCTTTGTGACCTGTCTGGCTGTACAGGCAATTGCAGTTACATTAACTGGCAACAACGCCGCTCCATTACCTATCCACCGGGGGAGCCCCGATGCATCGGGGCAGCACGTCATTACCATGGCACGCTGTGCCAGAGGCTCTCACGAGTGGTACAACATAAAAACAAGAATGATCCGGTAGCTTGCAGGAAGTCAGGTGCCAAAGGATTACGACGAGGATGTAGATAATGGCTCTACCCAAGAGCGGCAAGTCGGGCAGTAACGTCCTGAAACTGGACAAGGTGCGCAAGAAACGCCTCAGGACTGGTCCTGCAGATTCCTCAGCTACGGTACGCACTGGCCCCGCAGTTGTCGCGCTACCGGCCACTGCTGATTGCGAATCGCTACCCAAGAGAGCTCGACGCCGAGGTGACACAGCATCACCCGCCGTTGATACTGCCAATAAAAAAACTGACGATACCACCGAAAAGCCTAAACGTCCTCGTGTTAGTAATCGCCGTTTTGACCGAAAAAAGGTGGACAGAATCAAAGGCGAAATAGCCCGCGATGAGTACAGAATCGATTTTTTGCAGGTAGCCGACAAGTTTATCGAGCATGAGCGTTACTCATGACGGCAAAGAACGCCACAGAGGCGAGAACACGATGTTTCTGCATCTGTTTTAACTCGTGCTAACCTTTCGGTAAGCCACTTCGCCTCATACGGGTTAGCACGATGATACAGGTACGCGCGATATTCTCCTGGGTGGCAGCTTTATGGGTGTCCTATGTGTTTCTGGCATCGCTTCGCTACAAATTCACGTTGCACCCTGACACCCAGCATATCTTCGGCACTATCGGCGACTGGATAGGCACGTTTCTCGGAGCCGGAATCGGAACTCTTTTCAAGAACTTCGGTTCGTACGTGATCGGTAGTGTTGAACTGTTGACCGCCATTGTCTTGCTGCTACCTGCTCTACTCTGGGTCATCTCAAGACTGAACGGCTCATTTTTCGGTGTTACTCGCAGGCGCTTTCACATGTTTGGTGGACTGATGGCCTCGGCAGTCATGGCAGGTGCAGTCTTTTTCCACCTGTTCTCCCCTCTTGGAATCGAAGTGCAGCACCAGGGAGAAAGCGACGGCGGTAGTCTTTTCTATGCCGCGTTGTCTATCCTCATACTGGGACTTATCCTGTTCGCCATCAATAGGGGATGGACAGAGGACGACAAATTTTCTCAGATATAATTCTGCAGGACAACGTGTACCCCGTCAGCGACGTCGTGGGCGGCGACGAGTAGCAGCCGCCGAATTTAATGGCGCCGGGCTTCCGGGCTTCCGGGCGCCGGGCTTCCGGGCGCCGAGGTCCAGGCTCCCGGGCGACATGTCCGCAGACGGCTGACCGTCGGAGGCGGCGGACTCGGATGGCAAAGCGGCAGCGGCGTCATCGCTGGCAGGGAGATCTGATGGGGCAGTTGACACTCGGGCTCGAGACATCCCATGAGACGATAATGGATTGATGCCCGGATCTACCACTTCGGCGACAATCTTCAATCGCACATGCCTGTTATCGATCTGTCGAATGCCAATTATGTATTCACTCTTGACGTTACCTTGACGAATGACATTGAACAGTCGAGGAATTCGCAGAGCCAGTTTTTCGAGAAAATCCTGTTGTTCAGCGTTCATGACCCGAATGGCTGTCTATTTATACAGTTATCGGGAGAATACCTCACAAACTGGATTTACGGGCAAAAAAACGGCGCCTTAAAGGCGCCGTTCTTTACTACAGGTTACAACCCGAACCTCAGGCCTCTACCACCGTGCTCTGTATAGCAGGTGTCGCAGCGCCAACCGGTATCTTACGAGGCTTCATAGCCTCGGGGATCTCCTTGATCAGTGAGATCTTCAGCAAACCGTTGTCGAGTTGCGCGTTGCCTACTTCGACATGATCCGCAAGGTTGAATTTACGTTCGAACGATCGTGTGGCTATACCACGGTGCAAATACCGTGAATCTTTCTTCGGCTCTTCTTTTCTACCTCGGACAGTGAGTATGCCCTTCTCTACCTGCACATCAATCTCGCTATCCTGGAAACCGGCTACAGCCAGTGTGATGGCATACTTGTTCTCGCCGACCAGTTCGATGTCGTAGGGAGGATAACCTGCCGCCTGCCGGTCAGCGCTCAGTGCGGAATCCAGAAGTGAACCAAATCGATCAAAGCCGATGGTATTCGCGTAAAGAGGTGTTAAATCAATTTTCATCGTTGTATTCTCCGATAGAAGCAATAGTTAAGCGAATCCGGTTCTCATAGAGACCCCGTCTCGCCAAAATAAACTAAGGTTTGTCGCCCTGAATTCAAGGCGCCGAAGAGAAAATACTTTCACCCTCACGATGGTGCGGAGGATCTGCTTTACGGAAATGTGAAGGCGTTCAGTCAGCCCGATAGAACATATACAGTCCTTCGTCAGTCTGGCTTAGTTCAAGACCATTGATCTGCTCGCAAATCGACTCTATACAGGCACCGTCCAGCGGCTTACCCACATAGAACCGAGCGCCAGATTCCAAGGCTTTCCGGCGATCACGCGGATCCACCGATCCGGTGCTCATGCCAACAATCATCATTGGGCAGGTCGAGATAACTCTAGGTATTACATCGGTACCCAGCTCAAGATCCAGATACAGGTCCACGATCATCAGTGATCGATTGACGAGAACGTCAGGAGCGCTCCGGGTGTACGCAAAGAACCGAGCCAGCGTTGGAAATACCTCTATGGCTAGCTGAAGGTTTGCACGCTTGATGAGCCGCTTCGCCAGAAACGCTTCGTCATCAGAGTCATCAATCAGATAAACAGTGTTGATCTGAACCCGTTCTGTTCCCGATAATTCACTCATGACCACAGCCCAGACTGACTTTAGACGGAAAATTCATCAAGAGCTGCACTGCTTTGGTCATGCTTCTCTCTCGGTTTAAAGCTCAGCTGGCTACGTTATCAAAAACGTGGTACCCGGCCAAGACAAAAAACTCATCGGCCATGGAGCCACCGTCTGCATTGATAACCCGCATACCTGTCCCAGTGCAGTGTGGCCTGCCGGCACCCTTGACGCCATCGGTGAACAGATTCTCGAAGGCTCGCTGCTACTGCTTTGCATCGCCGATAGTTTGCGGTAGCGCGCCTGGCTGCAGTCGGGCATCGGTCGTAGCCAACAGACTGAGGGCTCATAGACCGCTGGGTATAGGATTCAAGCCGGATTGCAGCATTCGATAATCAGCCCAACTTTACGATACAGATCTGAGGCGTAAGTCCTGAGCCAGCATCGCCTTGGCAAGCACTTCAAAGGCTTCGATCACGCCGGCTCCGGTTTTAGCACTGCTTTCAATGGTCATGCAGGCTCGTGACGACAGGCTAGCCACTTCATGAGGTGCGATAGTCCAAGTGTTTTTCAGATCTGCCTTGTTTAGCAGCAGTACAAAAGGCACTGATCCCACAGTGTTCTCTATAGTGACAATTAGATCGCTTGCACGAGCTAGAGAACAATGACAGGTACCGTCAACGAACAACAGGAAACCCGACATGCCCCGGAAGTACCCGGGCCTGATAACATCGCTGTGCTCATCGCCGTCCACATCCCATATGACACAGGATACGTCGACGCTTCTTATCATGACTGTCGCTTTACTGACGTTGGCCCCAAGCGTCTTGCAATAATCCACGTCAAACAGGTTATTGACATATCGACGCACCAGACTGGTCTTGCCTACACCGTTGGCACCCACCACACACACTTTCTTTCGTATGCTGGACGAGCTTCCGGTCATCGATATCCTGTCAGAGGCGATACGTAGGTCTGAGCGCATGTGTTAGGGCAAGTATAGGGCTGTTCAAGCCCTATTCTCTATCGTCGCCGTCAAGACGGCTAGTTCGTGCTGCCACTTAGGTGCTACTACGTAGCCATATCTGCCACTTTAGTGATTGCATCGAACTGACTGGTAATCCGAATCGAGGCGATCAATAATGCAACCCTCCCCCCTTGGCCAAAAATGCTGTTAACTCTGCCAGACTGGAATATTCCAGTTTCCTCATGATGTTGGAACGATGGACATCCACCGTACGGTGGCTAATATCCAGCTCCCGCGCTATCAGCTTGCTCGCCAGTCCACGCACCATCAGCCTCATGACTTCCTGTTCACGCTGTGTCAGGGTAGCAATCCGGGTTTCCACCACCTTTCGATCCGCTTCCGATACCCGTCGATCACGATGAGCATCAATAGCATCCGCAAGCTTTGTGTGAAGATCCTTGTGATCGTAAGGCTTTTCGAGAAAATCAAACGCACCGCATTTCAGAGCGGTTACAGCCTGTTCGACGTCAGCATGTCCTGTCAGAAAAATGATAGGCAGGGTGAATGCTTGCTGGTTCATGACAGCCTGAAGTTCAAGCCCGCTCATACCAGGCATGCGTATGTCGAGCAAAACGCAGCCGAGGGTATCTCTATCAGCCTCGGCCAAAAAACGTTCCGCCGTTTCAAACGCACTGACAGACCATCCCTTGTGGATGAGGTACAGCACGGTCGAGTCTCGTACCGCCGCATCATCTTCCACAACATACACTATGCCTTTATCACTCATGCTGCCTGACTATCTCTGTGCAAGGGAAGTGCGAAACAAAACTGGCAGCGCTGCTGGCTATCATTCTGATGCCAGATTCTGCCACCGTGATCCTCGATGATTGACCTGCAGATTGCCAATCCTAGCCCTAGACCGCTTCTTTTGCCTGATTTAAACGGATCAAAAACTGCCTGTCCGATGTCCTGAGATAACCCGGAGCCGTTGTCGGTTACACACACTTGTAGATCCTTGTCGTTTGCCAACGCACTGACCTCCACATTCACCGTGGCCGTGTCAGCCTGCCCGGCCTGTGCCTCAATGGCGTTAGTTACCAGGTTGTAGACTACTTGTTCCAGCTGCGACTTATCCACCCTCACGGTAGTCTCCGTGCAATGAAAAGAGGTCGTAATGACAGTATCAGTCTCTACAGCAAGATCTGCCAGAGAATCCAGCACCTCGGTAATGACATGCTCAACGTTTACGGGCAGCTTTTCGTTGGGCTGCTGACGAACAAAATTGTTTATGCGATGAACAATAGCGCCAGCGCGTCGACTTTCTCTCAGCATTTTCTCAAGGTTCGATTTAATAGCATCGTCAGTTTCCATAGAGCTCTCAACCATGTCCAGAACGATGGCGCCATAGTTGCTCAAAGCTGTCAGCGGCTGATTGAGCTCGTGAGCAATCGTAGCTGCAAGCTCACCTACAGAACTCAGACGGGCCGTCTGAGCCAGAGCCATGTTACGTTCGTTCAACTCGCGACTCATCCGCAATCTTGCGGTGATGTCCTCGTGAGATACCAGTACATACCGCTCTTCCTCGTTAAGAAACACACTACAGGTAATAGCGTACCAGCGTTCTTCATCTGCTCTGGATATTCTTACTTCTGCTGATACAGGTTCACGCTGACCCTTTGCAAACCGCACAATTTCCTCCACCGTATTAGAAAAATTGCTGCCGGAACGAGAACCGTGCAACGTACGCAATTCTTCATAGTGAGTGACGTAGGCGTCATTTATATCGTCGTCGATAGCGGTAAACCGTCCCCAGGCGGTATTGGCTGAACGTATTTTTGCCTCTCCATCCAGAACAACCAGAGCTGAGTCAAGGCCATTCATCGCAGATCCCAGATACTTAAGAGAGCGAGCCAATCTGTCTACCTGGCGTTTTTGATCACTGATATCCTGAGACAGAATGAACAGTCCCCGCACGTCAGCATCCTGGCTACAATGGGGCACTATGGTGGTCTGTACATGCCGAGAATGCTGTTGATCGTCGTGCAGAATTTCTTCATAAACAACCGTCTCGCCCTGCATCGCGCATTCAATGGCTGGCAGTGACTCTTCAAACAATTCATCGCCCTGAACTAGTCGCATGTGCTGATCCAGTGTTGAAGCTCCATCTCGCGCAAACCACTTGCGATAGGTGCCATTGCTGTTCTGATAGTGCAGATCTCGTCCGAGATAGGCGATACCAACAGGCAAGGATTCCAACAGAAGCTTAAGCTTCCCCTCAGGGTCTCTGACTCGGGCAGGGTCGACGGAGTCATTGGCTATCAGGCTCGCATTGTGTCCGCCAACCTTCATCGGCCAGAGCGCATTGGCCAGGCAGTAGATCGCCCACGCTGAGCATCCCGCCCCTACGGCCATACCCGCAGCCAATAAAAAACCGTTACTACTATCAGAATCGGCAGCCAATACAGCGACAAGCTGAGTCACTATCAGTGTCTGAGCCGTAGCAAAGCATAAATGCCGACTCACCACTGATTCATGCCGCCACGCTATCAGAAGCCATCCAACACCGATAATCAGCAATATACCGGTTTCGAGCAGTGCAACACTACTGGCCATAATTGACATCCTTTACAGTGATAGTCGCTGCTTCAGCATACAGTCTCATGCCTTGCATTCTGAACTCACTCGTTCTACATCGGTAGAAGCGTCAACACTACACCCTGCTATTTTCGTGTAAATATAGCGCCTGCTCGTTTGCATGAGAACCATTGAATAGTGAAACGCGGCTCTGGTGGTCGACAGCCGTTAAGTGGCACCCGCTAATCATACGGATCCTCAGCATAACTGTGGGGCGCTGTTACAATCAGACGATCCGCTTATCCCTGACTCTCATTCCGAGGCACAACATATGAAAGATTCTGCAACGGACTCAACATACCCGGTTCCAGCTGACGAGAAAACCCAAGGTGTGGCCGCCAACCACCCGTCTGCCAAGCCATCCACCGACAGCCAAGGACAAGAGCTGACTCGTATCAGAGAAATCTTGTTAGGGCAATTTGCAACAGAACAGGCCGAGAAGCTTGTCGCTCTGGAACGCGCACTTTTCGACAGACTCGATCAGCATACTTCCAGACTAGACAGCCGTCTGGATTCGTTGGAAAAAAGTATGAACAATCACAGAGCCGCGGCACAAGAGTCTGACACGCTTATACGTGAACAATTGAAACAAGCCATCACAAATGCCAACGAAGAACTAACCCGATCGCACAAATTGGTTCAAGCTCAACTGACTGCGATCAACGATGCGCTGAGTCAAAATACAATGAACAAGAAAAAACTGGGCAAGATGCTTAACGAGATTGCCACCCAACTGAACGACGGTACTTCATAAACCCCATCAACTGTTCTGTTCGCGACTTCAGAACCTGAACGAGACAGTGCCATGAGCGCAGCACCAGCAGAAACTTCGACAAGGCAGGAATTCGACCAGCTACGCACTTTGCTGGTCGGACCAGAAACAAGCGCGCTTGATGCTCTCGAACGCAAGATTCACGCGCTCGAAGCGCAGCTGACCACTATCAGCGACCGTGCAGATTTCATGGCAGCAGCGCTGCCCGATAGCATAGACCTGAGTACTGAGTCAGAATCAAGGCTGCACCGCGCACTTCTGCCTAAAATCGAGCAGGTGGTTCACACGTCAGTGCGCCGTGATCCCAATATATTCGCAGAAGCCCTTTATCCGGTGATGGGCCCGCTTATCCGCAAGGTAGTCCACAAGCTGTTTGATAGCGGTAAACGATCTCAGTGGAGCCCGTACAACGTAGAACAGCTCTTCGTCATACACCGCAGCAGCGGCCTGGTCATCAGTCATCAGAGCGCTCCGGGGATTGCCTACCACGATGCCGACATGGTGTCAGGAATGCTCGATGCCGTACGTTCATTCGTTCAGGAAGCGTTCGATAGTCACGAGTTTGATGGGTTGCGACTAATGACTGTTGGTGATGTCAACGTGCGCATCGAGTGGTCTCCCTACGTAGTCCTGGCAGCCGTGGTGAGGGGAGTAGAACCAGAAAACTTGCGCCCTGCCCTAGAATCCACGCTATCGGATATCCACCATCGATATCAGCACCAATTACAGTCATACAGCGGCGAGAGCGAACCCTATGACGGGATAGGATCAATGCTTAATAACGTGCTCTCCCGAACAGCGCCCTCGCGGCTCAGCATCTTCTGGATGACTTATCGGCCAGCCGTAGTTATGGCTGCTGTGCTGCTACTGCTGGCTGCAATTATCTGGATGGTATACGGTGCGAGCAAGTGGAATTTGCTGCTGGATGACCTTGGCGCCGAGCCAGGTGTAATTGTGTTCGACCAGAAGCACGGCCTTTGGAATAACAAATTGCACTTACTTAAAGACCCTTACGCGGAAAGTATCCATGATGTGGTCGAGCGTAATGGATACGATCTCGACAGAGTGGAGATATCGTCTTATACCTTCTATAGCGATGACGAGATGATTCGCCTGAAGCGAGCCGCTAAAATTCTATCAGCGCCAGCAGGTGTTGAACTTTACCTTCATGAACGTACGCTGTATCTCGTTGGAGATCCTGACAAAGAGTGGCTCAAACGCGCACAGAGTATGGCGCCTGTCATAGAAGGTATAGACACTATTAAACGTGCTTTAGAAGCGCAAAACGAGTGGACTACCTTTCCATGATCCGTAAGAAAATTTGCATGCTTGGCGCTACCATGGTGGGCAAGACAAGTCTGGTCCGACAGTACGTTGACACTATGTTTGATGATAAATACCAGCAGACCATTGGCGTAAAAATCGACAAGAAAACGCTTGCTGTCGACACAGAAGAAGTCAGACTCATGCTCTGGGATATTCAGGGTGAGGACGACTCAGGCACCACCCGAGATGCCTATCTGAGAGGAATGGATGGCTATCTACTGGTAGTTGACAATACTCGCAGAGAAACACTGCAAGCGGCCAGTAGTATCCACAATCGAGTACGCCAGTCTATGGGAGACTTACCTCATGTTCTGATTGCTAACAAGTGCGATCTGACTGAAGACTCACAGATCCTTGACTCGGACATGCATACCCTATCAGACAAAGCGCTGGCACTGATTCGTACGAGCGCGCGTACCGGCTCCCATGTCGAAAGCAGCTTCGAATTGCTGGCTAGAGCATTGTGCGGCCCACGCGGTGTATCCGCTGGCAGTTGATACGCCAGGTAATTTATTATCGAAATCACCCCACAGCGACTTGTTGCGCCCTACCGGGAGCCTGAACAGCGCAAGCATCCAGTTTTTGCCTGAAACCTGGCCCCCGACTACGTATATTTACTTACGCATTCGCTCGAATTACCCTTTGCCAGCTCATTTGTTCTACTAGAGACATCGTCAGGCAGCTGCAAGACAGCTGCACGACTTGTTGGCTCAAGGAGTATGGCAATGGATATGAAGAGCAAACTGATGGCCGAGTTTATCGGCACATTCTGGATAGTTCTGGGCGGTTGTGGGGCGGCTACACTTACAGCCACTTTCAACGCAACTGACCATTTCAACATCGGCGTGGTAGCCGTCTCCCTGGCTTTCGGACTTACCGTCATGACGATGTCCTTCGCTGTGGGCCCTATATCCGGCGGACATTTTAACCCTGTCGTGTCCATTGGATTAGCTGTCGGTGGGCGGTTCCCCAAAGCGCATATAGCGCCTTATGCCGTTGCGCAAGTCTCCGGGTCTATCGCAGCCGCCGCAGTGCTTTTCGTTATCATTGCCAGTAACGGTGCTGATGTAGGCAACCTGGCGGCGAATGGTTACGGTACCGCTTCACCAGCCGGCTACGACATGAAATCTGTTCTGGCCATGGAAGTTGTCACGAGCGCCATATTGCTGTTTGTCGTAATGGCTGCCACTGAAAAGCGCCTGCCCAAGAGTGTCATGCCTGTCGCGATGGGCGCAGGACTTACGCTGATTCACCTGATTACCATCCCCGTATCCAACACTTCGGTCAACCCTGCCCGTAGCACTGGTCCCGCGCTTATCGCCATGGACACAACTGCACTCAGCCAACTCTGGGTATTCTGGCTCGCGCCGGTTGTCGGTGCTGCTTTGGGAGTTCTGATTTACAAGGTCCATTCATTTGGCTGGTCAACTCACAAGGATAATGAAAAGCCTCCTGTGGACAGGACAATCGGCGGCAACAGATATCTGCACGTAAAGATCTGAACCGCGACACTTGATCATTCATCGATGCGCTCGGTAACTTGCAGCTACTGAGGCTACTGACTAACTGAAGCTGCCTGGACACATGAATTGTCGTACTAGCCAGGCTCTTCAGCTCTTCAGCTCTTCAGCTCTTCAGCTCTTCAGCTCTTCAGCTCTTCAGCTCTTCAGCTCTTCAGCCAAAGTTTATCTGCACAGAGCCAAAGCTACCAAAATCCACGTGAATTTTACATCCCGGAGAGCACTCAAGCGGACGGATAAAACTACCGGACAGAATCACCTGCCCTGCTTCTATCGTCTGCCCGTATTGCGCCAGGAGGCGAGCTAACCAGACAACACTCTCAACCGGATCATTCAACACACCCGCACCGAGGCCTGTCTCTATCACTTCCCCGTCTCGACTGGCAATCGCTCCTACCCAGCGAAGATCCTGATCATTAATCGCATGACGAACGTCACCCATAACAACGCCCGCATTAGCAGCGTTATCCGAGATGGTATCGGATACGCTCCGGGTTTGAGCAGTTGCCGCATCAATCCGCACAATTCGCGTATCCAGAATCTCGATACTCGGCACAACGCTTTCGGTTGCCAGAATGACATCGTTGCGAGTGATGTTGTCGCCGCCCAATGAGTTTTTCATCAAGAAGGCAATTTCTGCTTCGATGCGCGGCTGTATGAATCGATTGACAGGCACAGTCGCACCGTTGTCAAACAACATGTCATCCAGCAATACACCACTATCAGGGATATCGATGTTGAGTACCTGCTGCATCGCCTTGGATGTCAAACCGATCTTCCAGCCAACAACGGTGCGCCCTGACTGGATTTTCTGTGAAACCAGTTCCGCCTGAATTCGGTACGCATCATCCATGTCCAGCTCAGGATGACGCAGCGACAGCAGCCCGATCTGCGTCCCCGATACTTCGGCACTGAACAGATCGGCCGCAGCAGCGGCAACCTGCACATCGGTCAGGCTCATGATTCGTCCTCAACAGTATTCACCAAAGTACCTATTCCATCAGCCTCTACTTCTATGATGTCACCGGGCGTCAGATATCGAGGCGGGTCAAACCGCGCACCCGCTCCTGTTGGTGTACCCGTTATAATAACGTCGCCAGGCACCAGAGTTGTAAACGTGGAGATGTATTCAATCTGACGGCGAACGGGAAACAGCATTCGGCTGGTACGGTCCTCTTGTCGTGATTCACCGTTAACGCGTGTGCGCAACCCGATGTCATCGAGCTGTTCTGCATGGGTGAAAGGTACGAGCCACGGGCCCATTGCCCCGGACTGATCCCAGTTCTTGCCTTGTGTCACATTGAATTTCGCATGCCGCACCCAATCCCGCAACGTGCCCTCGTTACACAGGGTAAGCGCTGCGATATGGTCATAGGCATCCACCTGCCTGATGCGCCTACCACCTTTACCTATAACGATGGCAATCTCGCCTTCATAGTCAAGATGCAACGTTTCCGGCGGACGAATCAACGGCAGCTGATGACCCGTGAACGAACGCGGGAATCGTATGAACAGTGACATGTTGGGCGGCGCATCCTGACTATCCTTGTACTCTGCGTTGCGGTCCGGGAAGTTCACTCCCACACAAATGATCTTCTCAGGGCTCGGTACAGGAATCTGGTACTCAAATTCAGTATGCGTTACAGGCAATGTTGCCGCACGCTTCTCCAGCTCGGCGAATCCGTTGCCAGAAACGACTTCTCTGAGTGTTGCCCACTGTGCAAATTCTGGTGATAGGGCAATCATGCCCGCCTCTGTCACCGCTCCATAGAAAGTCTGACCCTGACTTGAATAAGTAGCAAAGCGCATCTGTTTAAATCCTGTAGGGTTAAGTATCAAGGCGCAATAATTGGCTGAGCACTGAGTTCTGAATCTTTCAACTCTGCACCTTCGAATAAAGAGCCATGCTCAAACCAGCTACGCGGTGCGGGTGATCCCCATAGCGTCTGGCGCTGTGGGTCTTTGAGATCCCATTTGATCGGTTCATGGTCCGGATCTACTGTCTGATAGTCCGAACAGTATATTTCTATCCGATTTCCATCCGGATCGAGTATATAAAGGAAAAACGCGTTTGATATCCCGTGTCTGCCAGGCCCGCGCTCAATGTTATCTACCCATCCGGTTGTTGCCATCAAATCAAGCAAGTCAATAATATTGAGCGGAGTAGGCACCCAGAAAGCGGCGTGATGTAAGCGTGGACCTTTCCCGTTGGTGAAAGCTACATCGTGCACACCACCCTTTCGATGCATCCAGGCCGCCCAGATACGGCCCGACTCAGCATCTTCTGTGTACTCGGTAGTGCGAAAGCCAATCTCGTTATAGAAAGCCACACTGGCATCGACGTCTGCACTGAACATGTTGAAATGATCAATGCGTAAAGGCTTTACCCCGTTGTAGAGTTTGTATTGTTGATGAATGGATTCGAGCCGATCCATCTTTACATAGAATTCAAGTGGAATACCCCACGGATCTACCGTACGCAGCGTTCTGCCCATGAACGGTCTTTCCACCCACTCCACCGGTAAACCCTTAGCTTGAAAAAAAACCTCAGCCTTGTCCAGATCAGGATCGTCAAAGAGCTTGAAGCCTAATACACTGACCACAGACTCATCACCCTTGATCAGCACTATGCAGTGATGACCACGCTCTTCCATAGCTCTGAGATAAATAGAGGCATCATCTTCGTGGGTTACCTGGAGGCCTAAAGTATCGACATAAAACGCACGACTTTTGGCCAAGTCCTTAACGCGGTATTCAACATGACTCAAACGCACGATATTGAACGGTGGGTACAGAACAGGAGCCGGGACGGGCATGATGCTTCTCCAGAAAAAAGTCAGTCACCTTTCTAGCCAGGCTACCTGATGAGTCACCCTCGAATACGAAGGCGTTGGTTTGAGGAATGACGAGGTTGCTTTTTCGGTGCTGACTGAAGTGCTATTCGGTTTAAGAGCAGTTTAATACCCTGTTGATGCATGTTTACAGAAACCATATCAGTGCACTAACAATTAATCACACGCCAAGCAGTTCATAGCGTCATGTGCCTAGCTTAGGTATCTTGTGATCCCCCAAAGCAAAGCCTATGTGCTTTTGCTCCATGTAGAACTCGAACGACCAATCGCCGCCATCCCGACCGATACCACTAGACTTCACACCACCGAAGGGCGTAGGTAGATGACGGACATTTTCTGAGTTCACCCAGATCATGCCTGCCTCGAGCTTGTCTGTGAAACGCAGCGCACGCGTCAGATCAGACGTCCAGACATAACCGGTTAATCCGTAAGGCGTGTCATTGGCAATATCCAGTGCCTCCTCTTCGGTGGTAAACGGTATTGAGGTAAGCACCGGGCCAAATATTTCTTCCTGCGCTATTCGCATCTGGTTGTCCGCCTGTGTGAATAACGTGGGGCGTACATAAAATCCTGTGTCGCCAACCCGTGTGCCACCCGCGGCAATTGTCGCTCCATCCTTTACAGCCATATCGAAGTAGCTTCGTACCTTGTCAAAATGTTCCTGTGCGATAAGTGGACCTATCTCTGTTGAGGGATCCAGTGGATGTCCTACCTTAATCCTGTTAACACGCTCAACAAGCTTGTCTTCAAACGTCTGTTGAATCGTGTCTTGAACCAGAAGCCTGGAAGAGGAGGTACACCGTTCACCGTTGATGGAATAAATCATAAAAATGACAGCATCAAGCGCACGCTCCAGATCTGCATCGTCAAAAACTATCACCGGATTTTTACCGCCAAGCTCCAGGTGCATGCGTTTGAGTGTATCGGCACCCTGCCGTGTAATCATGCTGCCCGTACGGCTCTCACCCACAAATGCAATTGCCTTGATCGCTGGGTGTTCCGTCAACGCCTTGCCCGCATCCTCACCAAAACCGTTAACCAGATTCCAGACACCGGGCGGCAAGCCCGCCTCCTGTGCAATTTCCATCAGAATGCGCGCAGACAATGGGCTGAACTCGGCTGGCTTGTGTACCACCGTGCATCCGGAAGCCAACGCAGGAGCAATTTTCCAGGTGGATAACATGAACGGTGTGTTCCACGGGGTGATCACACCCACAGGGCCAATGGGTACTCGTGTCGTGATATTTATCAGCGTAGGCGATCGCAAGTTATGACCGTCTCTTGCGGCACCCACTTGGTCAGCAAAATAGCGGAAATTCTCGGCACCTCGTAACGCAGCCTTCGACATGAATCGTAGCGCCTGTCCGGTATCCCAGCATTCACAGAACGCAATTTCCTCTGCACGCGCTGCTATTCCATCGGCAATGGCCAACAATATTTTCTTGCGCTCAGCGGCAGGCATATCACGCCACAGTGGGAATGCCTGCCTGGCAGCTTTAGCCGCAGCATCCACATCCACTGCCGCACTTCTGGCGACAGAGCAGATAACCGATTCATCGACTGGTGTAGTTGTCTCGAACGTTGCACCCGATTGTGCAGGCACCGCTCTTCCTGCTATCTGATTCAGGACTCCAGTGTCTCGAAACCGGTCAAGATATCTGTTGAGTTTCTCAACGTTATTGATTAGATCTGTCACAGGTCAGTCAGTCTCCAGGTAATCTCGGATGGTGCCACTTTTGGGCGACAGCTCGGGATCGATATCACGCATTTCCATGGACAACGCCAATGATCGCTCTGCCATCACCGGCGCCAGATGCTGCTTTGCCGTTGCAAACAATTTCGTCACCGCATCCTGCCTGACACTAAGGCTCCTGCCACCGCGCAAGCGCACGGATATATCGATAAAGCCGTGATCGGGATTACCGTCGGCGATGGCGTAGTGATCTACGCGCAAGGCTCTCACACGAATACCCGGCATCGGAAAAGCACTGATGGTGCAGGCTGTTTTGCGCAACGCCTCGCAGATTTCTGACAGATCAACATCCGCCTCAACGTTTGCTGAATATTCAATGATGATGTGTGGCATACACGTTTTCCTTAACTGATATTGGGTGAGCTATGAGGATTGAGCAACTATCGGAACGACCCCCCGCTCGCACCACCGATCAAACACCGCCAATGCGCGTGTCGCAAACAGATCATCATTGATGTGAGCGTCCACCTCCTCTAGAGTCACATTATCTGGACAGCGTTTTCGTACCTGATCGCAAAATGCGGCATAGCCTTCAGCATTATGCAGATCAGCCCCTTCACGGTCCCATTCACCACAGCCTGCAAGCGGCAACAGAAAAACCGCCTCGGCTGTTGCCTTTGCAAGCTGTTCCGCAATGGCATCAGCCACGACGCAGCGCTCATCATCGTCCAGCACCACCGACGTTATCAGCCGGTTATGTACATGCGTTAGATGATGCTGCCAGCGTTCGGGCACAGGCTGCGAACCTACCAGGTCTACCAGATCAGAACAGCCTGGAGCCACAATTTGCGGGATACCCGCCAACCCGGCTGCCGTCAGGCGAGATGATCCTGCTGTAATGGTTGAACCGTGCACCTCGTTACCCAGCTCCTGAATACAGAAATCAAAGACACAGGCAAACATCCCTTGAGATGCCAGAGATTCGAAAGCTCTGCCACCCATACCGGTTGCGTGGAATATAGCGACCTCAAACCCGCGGGCTTCAAGTGCAGGCTTGAGCGGTACCATGTACGTCAGCGCAGACTTGCCAAGGCTGGTCATGCCGATGATGGGTTTTTCCTGGGCCGGTAGCTGTACGACACGGGCCGCACCCAACACCGCACCTGCCGCCTGTGACAACGAAGCCTTGCAGATGGCATTCAAACCATATAACCCACCGGCCCATAGAATCATTTGTGTATCAGCTGCCAGCCTTTGCGCAGGAATCATGCTCGAAAATGCCACTGTGGATACAATATACTTGGGCACACCCAGCGGTAACACGGCACACACGTCAAGCGCAAGGTCAGTCCCCATCGAACCACCCAGAACAAGCACACCGTCGAACTGACGTTTTAAATAGAGCTCTACGGCTACTGCTGATGCACCTTTCGCCATCAACTGCATGGCTGAATTTTCATCGCCACTATTAATCACTGATTGAATATCGGTACCAGCTGCCGCCGCAATATCGTGTTTTGAGCAATCAAAGGGCATGGATGTATCACCCAGTACACTGACGTCCATTGACAGTACCTGTCCACCTGCATCACGAATGCAGGTAGCAATGAACTGTAGCTCATCTTGCTTGGTATCGTAGGTGCCGATAACCAGAATGGTCTTGTCCGTGCTCACAGTTGGATCCAGGCCGTCTTCAGGTTGGTGTATTTGCCCAGTGCATGGAGCGACTTGTCGTGCCCGTTACCTGACTGGCCAACACCCCCTAAAGGCACACTCACATCGGCACCACCGTAGGTATTCACATGTACGACACCGGCGCGGATGTTCCTGACCATACGATGCGCGCGAGACAGATCGGCCGTCCAGACGCCAGAGGCCAACCCCAGCTCACTGTTGTTTGCCAATGCCACAGCTTGCTCTTCACTGTTGAACGCCGTGACTGCCAGCACAGGTCCAAAGACTTCTCGTTGTGCCAATGTGTGATCAGGGTTTACATCACTGATGACAGTAGGCGACATGTAATACCCACCCGTCTCCTGATGCAATTGCTTACCACCTGTTTTAACAATCCCGCCTTGCGCCTGTGCATCAACGACGCTTTGAAGGTTGTCTTGTAGCTGCTGCAGATTATTCACCGCTCCGATATCCGTTGCCAGTTTCAGAGGATCACCTATGATATACGCTTCAGCTGCACGACACAGCGCTTCAACGAAATCATCGTGTATAGAGGCTTCAACCAGTAACCGGGAGCCTGCAACACAGACCTGCCCTGAATTACGAAAAATACCTGCAGCAGAAATCTTTGCGGCTGCATCCAGATCCGGTGCATCAGCAAACACGACATTGGGGGATTTGCCGCCAAGCTCCAGGAACACTCGCTTGAGATTAGACTGCGCAGAGTATTCGAGTAACCGCCGGCCGGTTGCACCAGAACCGGTAAACACCAGCACATCCACCAGTGGTGATAATCCCAGAGTCTTGCCTACGACCACACCCTCCCCCGTAACGATATTCAGCACACCGGGTGGAAGCCCTGCTTCCAATGCAAGCTCGCCGAGTCTCAATAACGACAACGAAGCTGTCTCAGGCGGTTTCAGAACCACCGAATTACCCGTAGCCAGAGCTGGCGCTAATTTCCATGCACCAATCATCAAGGGGAAATTCCACGGCACAATGGCACCAACCACTCCAACTGCCTCGTGATGAACCAGTCCTAACACCGAATCTGCCGTGGGTGCAATTTCGCCGTAGCATTTGTCGATCGCTTCCGCATAGTAGCGGATGGTTCCGGCTGCCGATCCGGCCTCTGCCTTGAACGCCATGTTGATTTCAGTACCGTTATCACGCACTCCCAGCACTGAGAGTGCCAGAGCTTCTGCCTCAATCAAATCAGCAAGCTTTAGCAACACCCTTTTACGCAGGGCCGGTGCCATTCTTGACCAGCGACCATCGTCAAAGCTTTTCCTTGCATGGGTAATAGCGAGTTCCATATCGCGAGAGGTACCATTGGCAATATGCGTAAACACCTGTCCATCAATCGGGGAGAAAACCTCCATCAAACCATCATCACTGGCCGCTAGACGCTTGCCATCTATCAGATGCCCCTGTACCGGCACCGGCTGCCCTCTAAGTGCATCGATTTTCGTTTGTTCAAGCATGGTTTTTTTCAGCGTTGTTGAGTGTCATGCATATCGTGATCGCTCACGGCGGATGTACCCGCGCGATGCTCCCGAACCAGCGTACGACAATGCAATACGATGACAAGGATGATCACACCGAACAGTAACGCTGCTATCGGTCGATCGATAAAATCCAGTGGCGTTTTAACGCGCGGCATGGCGCTTCGCAGCTTCACTTCCATAATACCGCCGAGCACCATACCTAGAATAATTGGCACGATGGGCAGATTCAGACGCTTGAGAACCAACCCCATAACACCAAAGCCTGCCGCTATCGCGCAATCAGTTGCTGAATTTCTCAGTGAGTAGACACCCACGAAACCCAGTATGAGAATCAACACTCCCAGGAAGCGCGTGGGTACACGAATAATGTATGTCAGCACATTGGTGGAAAACATCAGGAAGATGATGACAACGACGTTCAGCAGCAGCATGGCTATGTACAATGCATAGACAAAGTCGAGTTGATTCTGAAACAGCTGTGGGCCGGGTATCACGTTATGAACATAGAACACCGACAGCATCATGGCCGTCAAGGCTTCACCCGGAATACCTAGCGCCAACAGAGGAATCATGGCAGCCGCTGGAATGGCATTGTTGGCAACTTCAGATGCTACCAGCCCTTCGGGGCTTCCACGGCCAAACTGCTCAGGCGTGTCGGAACTCTTCTGAGCATACGTATACGACATGAACTGCGCCGTAAACTCACCCACCCCGGGGATGATACCCATGATGACACCAAAACCTGACGAGACACCCGCGACACGCTTGTGCGACAACACCTCTCGCAAGCCGGAAAACAGATAGCCTTGCGACAGTGTAGCCTTGGGTGAACTGTCCTTCTCCAATAGCAGTAGGAAGGCTTGGCTTAACGCGAACAATCCCAGCACGACCACAATCAGATTGACACCTGATGTGAGCCAGCTCTGATCAAAGGTGTAGCGCGTGGTATACGTCACCGGATCAAGGCCAATGGTGTTCAGGAAAATACCAAAGCAGGTCAGCATGCCTGTTGCAAGCACTTGCCCGCGGTGCGCAAGGATAACCAGCACGATACCCAGTAACGCCGCGAGAAATATCTCTCGACTACCGAACATGGGGGCTATCAACGCTAGCAACGGTGAGAAAAATATCAGACAGACAATGCTGATCATGGCCCCGATGAACGAGGCAGAATACGCCAACGACACCGCACGTCGGCCCTCGCCTCTTAGGGTCATCGGATAACCATCGTAGGTAGTGAGCGCGTTGGCAGCCGTACCCGGCGTGTTTATCAGAATGGCGGGCAAGGCACCGCCGTACATGGCAGAACCATAGATACCCAACAACAGCGTAAGCCCGACCAGTGGCTCCATGGAAAACGTTGCAGGCAACAAAATGGCTATAGCCACAGCCGGACCTACACCGGGTATGGCACCGATAACAACACCGCTGATAGAGCCAACCAGAAGCGCCAGTAACACTTGCCATTGAAAGAGCAGACCCATTCCTGATTGCAACGACTCGAGCATGGATTATCCGGACTAGAAATAGGTCAGCATGAAAGAACGAGCAGTAGCAGGCAGGTATTCATAGATCTGACCGGCGGGAACCTTGACCTGCAACAATGACTTGAAAACAACGACCACCACAAAACCTGCAACAACACTGGCACTCAACATAGCGCGACTTCTATAACCTGCCCGTAGCACCAGCAAAAAGCACATCAGCAGGGTGACAGGCAAATAACCCAGAATCGGTACCAGAAAAACGTAGGCCATGAACCAACCGGCATATTCCAGTGACCGGAACCACAAACCAACCTCAGCCCACCTACCGGGTATTCGTGCAGAAAGAGCTGAACTCAACGTATGAAGAGCGGCAAAAAAGACCATACCGCCCAGTGCAATGCTCGGCCACAAAGGCGCTTGAGCGGCAATCTTTGCACCTGCTTTCCACGTGGTCTGCTCGTTCAGCTGCGACAACAGCCACAGAGACAACAGTAGAAAGGCCAGCGCAAAAACGATATCGCCGGGGCGGCGATATCGTTTGAACAATACCTGCAGTGTGACAAACCTGCCGGTTTCCATCACTCAGCTAACAGAGCATCGATGGCATTCAGTGTATTGATGTCTTGAGTAATCTGCTCGGCGGACGCTGCTGCATCTTGCCAATACAACTGGGCACCTGTCTCTTCTGCAAAGGTCATAGCTTTTTCAGAGGCGATCGTTTTCTTGGCTACTGCAATGATTTTCTCACGCACATCCGCCGGTGTATCCTTATGAACGAATAATCCGTTCCACAATGAAACGTCCAGTTCCGGTGCAAGTTCTGCCACTGTCGGTACGTCTGGCGTGAGCACTAGTCGTTCACTTCCAATGGTTGCCAGTACTTTCACCGTATCCAGACACGGCCGAATCAGTTGCAGAGTCGTGTTGATGACATCAACGTCGCCCGATGCCAATGTATTGCAATCCAGCGCATCAAATGCTGCATCAGCAGAAAAGCTGAAACCCATCGTCTTGGCAAGTCCGAAGGTAACCTTTGTGGGCACTAATGGAGCACCAAAGTGACCTAGCACCACATCATTTTCCATGGCGTGGTCTGCCAGGCCTTGCATGTCATCGTACGGGGCATTTTGTGAGGTTGCGATAACGAACGGGTAGGTCAGAAAGTTACCCAGTGGCTCAAATGGATCCGGGTTCAGCTCGGGAATGCCGATTTGCGGGCCTACGACAGGAATCGCAATAATGAATGACCCAATGGTGTGTCCATCTGCTGGAGCTGTTGCCACTTCAATGGCTCCCGGGAATGGCCCACCGCCGCCACCAGGCTTGTTCACTACAGCTGCAGGTACGCCGTAGGCTTCTTGAAAATCATCAGCGATCATGCGAGTCAGCACATCTTCCAGATCACCTGGAGGCCATGGCACCACGAACTGAACAGGTTTTTCAGGGTACTCGGCCAGTGCCAGACCACTCATGCCAAGCACGCTGGCTGTCAGCAGCGACACTGCAATAGAACGTAGTTTCATCATTAACTCCCTCCTCCGGAGCGTTTCATTATTTGAACCGATGTTGCTAATTTAGCTTGACCTTTTTCGACGGTTCTGTCAACTTAATTGTCTGTTGTATTTCCATCTGCCACCTCATCCAACAACCATAAACCGGAGCATTCGTTGTCAACTGTCCGCAAGGCAATCGATCTTTTGAGCTGGTTCTCTGTCGAGCGTGCACAGATTGGTCTGGCAGAATTCCAGCGCCTGACTGGGCGTGACAAGGCAACGACGTATCGCTACCTGAGTGCGCTGGAGGAGTCCGGTTTGCTGGAGCAGGATTCGCAGACCCGCGCTTATCGTATGGGCCCGGCCGTACTGCGCCTGGCCCATGTCAGAGAGGCAACCGTGCCCCGTCGTTCCGGAGTAAGACTGGTGCTGCCAGCACTGGCAGAGGCCACTGGCGAATTGGCGCACGCCTCCATACTGCAAGGCACCTCGCTGGTAACGCTGACCGACCACGCGTCTACTCGGCACAGCGCACGCGTGGTACTCGATGAGCCGGTACTTCCACTGCACGCCACAGGCTCCGGACTGGCTGTTCTTGCTGTTGCGGATCACGCCCTGCTAAAAGCTACCTTGAAAAAACTGGATCGCTACACCGACAAGACGCACACCAGCAAGGCCGCGCTGGAAGAAGCTGTGCAACAGACCAGACAAACCGGTTTTGGCATTATCGATCAGGCGTATGAAGAAGGGGTCTTTGGTATCGGGGTTCCACTCTTCGACTCATCAAACTCGGTTGCAGGTGCCGTAGCAGTAGCCAGTGTTGCCACCCGGGTAACTGCGGAGTCCATTGACATCATCAAGCGCGAATTGATAACCGCTGCCCGGCAAATCACACGCAGTTGGGGCGGCACTATCCCTGTAAAGCTTGACCAATTGTGGGATGACACGCTGTCCTCCCCACCTGTTGAATTAACCGCTCGTCGAGAACATACCGCGTGAACGCATCCAACTTTTTGAAAGAAAACAACGCCCGACACATGTGGCATCCCATGGCCCACCCCAAGGACAGTCAGCACAATCCACCCAAGATCATAACCAGCGCCAAAGGGGTTCGACTGTGCGATATAGACAACCACGAAGTCATTGATGCTGTTGGTGGCTTATGGAACGTGAATCTGGGTTTTTCTTCAGATCCTGTCAAGAAAGCTATTGCAGAACAGTTAGAGGTACTACCGTATTACTCTACTTTTCGCGGTACAACCAACGATGCAATCATCGAGCTTTCCTATGAGCTTTCTGAATTCTTTGCGCCAGACGGGCTAACAACCGCATTCTTCACGTCAGGCGGATCTGATAGCGTAGAGACAGCACTTCGGCTTGCCCGCCAGTACCACAAGATCAACGGCGAACCAGGTCGGGTCAAATATCTTAGCTTGAAGAAGGGTTATCACGGTACGCACACCGGTGCCGCAAGTGTGAATGGCAATGCGAATTTCCGTGCAGCCTACGAGCCCCTGTTGCCAGGTTGCTTCCACATACCGGCACCCTATACCTACCGCAACCCATTTAACGAAAGTGATCCTGCGAAACTGGCACAGCTTTGCGTCGCCGCCCTAGAAGACGAAGTTGCTTTTCAAGGTGCCAATACAATCGCCGCGTTTGTCATGGAGCCCATACTCGGTGCAGGCGGTGTGATTGTGCCGCACGACACCTTCATGCCTATGATCAGAGAGGTTTGCACACGACATGGAATACTGCTGATCGCTGATGAAGTTATTGCAGCATTCGGTAGAACCGGCGCCTGGTCTGGTTCTCGTCTATGGGGCGTACAACCCGACATGTCCTGCACGGCCAAAGCTATTACCAACGGCTATTTTCCGTTTGGCGCTGTCATGTTGTCGCAACAGATCGTTGATGTCTTTGAAAACGACTCAACCGCTGCAGGTTTCATTGGCCATGGTTACACCTACTCAGGGCATCCGGTAGGCGCAGCCGCAGCATTGGCTTGTCTGAAAGAAACCAGACGATTGAATGTGCCTGTTAACGCTGCTGCTCGTGGCACACAAATGTATGAAGAATTGAAACAGCTACAGACGAAATACGAAATGATCGGTGATGTGCGTGGCGGCAAGGGATTGATGACAGCGATAGAACTGGTTTCTGATCGGGAGAAAAAAACACCACTGGACAAGAAAACGACCGGTGCTATTCAGGATGCAATCTATAACAACGGAGTGATGGTACGTATCTCCGGACCCAACATGATTCTGTCCCCACCACTGATCATTGACGAAGGGGACATCGGTAAAATACTGGGCGCCATCGACTCTGCGCTCCAATCTGTCATGTCCTAGGTTTTCTGTCATGTTCCGAGTTTGTAGGGTGACAGCAAAGACTCCATCTACCACGGTTTTTCCAACAACGTTGTTCAAGAGTAATTAGAGAGCCAATGACTGATCATGTCGACCATGTCTGCCTGTTAGGTACCAAGGGTGGTCCCGCCATTCGCCCGGGATCCACGAACCCTACTTCAAACCTCCTGCGAATGGCGGGACAACAGATCGTCGTAGATTGTGGCCTTGGAGTGACTCGCGGACTGGTTGATCAAGGTATGCAACTGCGCGATCTTGACAGTATCTTTATCACCCACCTTCACTCCGATCATTACCTTGAACTGGGCCCTTTGATTCATACCGCATGGACCGCCGGATTAAAATCCCCTGTCACCGTTCATGGACCAAGCGGGCTGGATCGATACTGGAAGATGTTTATCGAATCCATGCGTGAAGATATCGACCTTCGCATAGCTGACGAAGGACGACCCGACTTGGTCAGTCTCGTGACCTTCCATACACTTGACGAAGGTGAGGTGCTGGACAATGGCTCAGTCAAGGTGACGGCCATGAGGAACACGCATCCACCACTGATCAATACATTTGCACTGTCGTTTCGTAGTAGCGATTCGCATGTCGTGTTTTCAGGAGACACCGCCTTTCTGCCAGCACTCGCAGGCTTTGCCCAAGGTGCTGACCTGCTAATACACGAAGCCATGCTCGAAGCAGCCTTGCCTGCTCTGTTCAAGCGCATTGGCAATTCCGATGATCGGCTTTACGAACACTGGATGCGTTCACACACACTGGCACAGGACGCAGGCAAAATTGCGACAGCTGCAGGCGTGGGTGCATTGGCTCTGAATCACCTTATTCCATCAGATGACCCAGACTACGATTTTGGTGATTGGCAAACTGCCATGGCAGACACATGGATGGGCAAACTGTTTGTGGGTAGTGACGGGCTCAGAATTGATATCGCAGGTGCTACTGATTTGCCTCTGACGTTAGCCGCCCAGAAATGACGTGACGTAACAGAGGCGACTTGATACATGAGAAGCGACTGAAGCAGACGGTTGTGATGCTAGTTCGTCACTTCCTATACTATGGCTATACCGGTAGTGCGATTCATGCTGCGCCACAGCCACAGCCACAGCCGTGCCATAGCCACGATGGAGTAGTCAGTCTTGCACGTCAATCAAGCCAATAAATACAAGGTTCGTCAATACTGGGCTTCTCTAGATGCTGCTGCACCAGTTGCTCTGTCCGAAGCTGCGTCTGCTTTTTTGCCGGATAATTTCTGCTGCAAGGGGTCTGCACCACTGGGTACCCTGCGCGGACCAGAAGCGCTGGCGAAACAGTTTCTGGCCCCACTCAAGTGTGCCATTCCAGATCTGCAGCGGCAGATTCACTTATTCATGGGCGGACAGTCGTCTGACCACGTTGAAGAAGGCGGCAAAGATGCCTACTGGGTCGCCGGCACAGGTTATCTGACGGGCACAGCAAGACAGCAATTTCTGGGAATTCCTGCACGCCAGCAACCTCTACGCATTCGTTGGAGTGAGTTCATTCGATTCGACGGTGAGCACATGGTCGAATCGCAAATGATCATAGACTTCGTCGATTGGTTCGATCAGATAGGCTTACCCGTCCTTCCCAGATCACGCGGGGCTGAACACGTATTTCCAGCGCCTACCGGATACGACGGCATTCTCAATGAGCCGCAAAACACTGAAGACACTGAACTAAGCTTAAAACTAGGCAATGAGTTGCTCTACGGCGCCCTGAACGGATTTGATCAGAAAGCATTAGGCAGTATGGGCATGGCTGGTCTCTTCCACCCGAATCTGAAATGGTACGGCCCGGGCGGTATCGGTGCCTGTTTATCTTTTACAGAATTCGAACAGCTGCATCAGCAACATTGGCTGGTAGCATTCCCTGATCGCAAGGTTGTTGGCATCGAATCGTTGTTTGCAGAAGGTCTCATGCTGGCCGCCTCTGGGGTAGCTGGAGTAGAAGCAACACAGACAGGACCCTATCTGGGCGTCGAGGCTTCGGGAGCACATCTGAAAATTTCCGGCATCGATTTCTGGCTACGCTCGGAAACTCAATTTACTGAAAACTGGGTATTTGTGGACATGATTGATCTTTTCAAACAGATGGGTGTAGATCTGTTTGATCGCATGGCAACACTGCGCGATCACCAATCCACTGCACTGTAAAATCCCTCGTCTAGCTTTACCCCAGATACTACGCGGCGAACCTCAGCTGAGACATTTCCTGTTCAATGGTTAGTATCGCAGCTGGCAGGTCAGCAGCCTCTACCGGTTTTGAAAAGATATAACCCTGGATGCAGTCGCAACCCAGAGCGGCTACTTTTTGCAACTGCTCCTCAGTCTCTACACCTTCAGCAACGGTACCAAGCCCAAATGCTTCAGCCATGCTGATGATAGTACTCACTAGAGAGTACTGTGGCGTAGACGCATCCAGGCGCCTAACAAAGGATGGGTCGATCTTGAGATTATCGAGAGGCAATTCTTCAAGATAGCGTAAAGACGAAAAGCCGGTGCCAAAGTCGTCAATGGAGATTGATAAGCCCAGTTCTTTCAACTTGAGGAGCTTTGTTACCGATTGCTCTACATCTGCCATCATCGCACTCTCTGTCAGCTCAAGGTCAAGATAACCGGGATCGAATTTTGCTGACTGTAAAACCCGGGCAACTGTCTCGAATAGACATCCAGTGTCAAATTGCTGTGCAGATACATTTACCGAAATACAGAGATCGTTCAGCCCCATCTGGTGCCAGACAGATAATTGTTCACACGCCGTCTTTAATACCCAATCACCGATAGTAATAATAAGCCCTGCGTCTTCAGCAATGGGGATAAGTTCTTCAGGGAGGACACAGCCACGATAGCTATGTTCCCATCGCAACAACGCTTCGACCCCCATCACACGATGACTGGACAGACTGATCTTTGGTTGAAATACAAGTTTCAATTCGTTGTTGGCAATCGCATTTGCCAGGTCATGTTCATTTTCAGTTCGAATCTGAAAGCGTCTAGCCATTAAATCATCATAATACTGCGCACAACTCTTACCTTTACTCTTTGCCTGGTACATTGCAAAATCAGCGTTCTTGAGCATGCTGCCAGAATCATCACTGTCGTCTGGAAACAAGCTGATTCCTACACTGGCACCAACCCGTACGGAGACACTATCAATCAAACACTCCTCAGACAAAATTTGTATTGCATGCTCTGAAATTGATACCACTTCGTGAGCAGACTCAACGCCTGCGAGTACGACTGCAAATTCATCCCCCCCATCCTGGCAACCACATCGCCCTTATCAAACAGCTGTAACAAACGCTTAGAGATAGCAATGAGCAAGGTATCGCTAACCGCGTGGCCATAACTGTCGTTGACGCCCTTGAAACCATCCAGATCTATAAAAAGCAAAGCGACTCGACTGCTTTTTTCTCTTCCGTTTTTCACCGCCGCATTCAGCTTCCGTTCGAAATGAAGTCGATTGTGAAGTCCGGTCAGAGGTATATAGAACCTGATTTCTGGAAAGCTCCGTTCGAACATTTTCGATGAGCTTGGCATTCTCTACTACGATTGTGACTTGTTGCGCAAATTCTTCGAATTCAACAACTCTTTCCAGAAAGTCATCACTATAGGACTCATAAACCACTCCCATGACTCCAGTCATTTCTCCATGCACTTTTAGGGGAATACACAAACTTGCTTGAATCCATCAAAACCCGTTATCTTGTTGTTGTACTTCGGGTAGTCGGGCACGACCTGAATCTTATCCTCAAGCCATGCTGCACCCGCTACGCCTTGGCCATACTTTATTTGAAACCCGATTTGCGAAAGATCACTGCCTGCAACTGCGACTACTTCCATGAATTCCTGTGATTCATCTACAATCGTCAAATAGGTGGTATCAGCACCTAGCAGTACGATAACCTCTTCAGCTATGCGCTGAAGCAACGGCACATAGTCTCTAATGCATTCCATCTCTTTAACCACCGCACTGAGACTTGACTGAATCGCATATCGTCGAGCCAGTTGCTCCCGCTCCCGCTCTAGCAGTTTTAGTGCATCCCCCTTTTCATGCACATCGTTATAAGAGCGGACAGATATTTCAGCTTCAACCAGACGATCGCTCATTTCTACCGGACTGTTCTCGGTATCATCAAACGCCTCTGCTGTCACTACTTTGAAAAATCCATTCCTACCGCGTCCATACTCACCAACGCTCAGTTCCGGGTTACATTCAAGAATGACCTGCAGGTACTTCTCTTGGGAGAATGGCAAGGTTGCAAAGTCAGAATCATGCGTGTCGTTGATAGACATGCATAGTAGATGGGATGTATTACCCGTTCTGTTCCGCAGTGGAAAACGGGAGTTAAGCATCTGGCGCTTAACTCCGTTCTCAGAATCACATGACGAGTTGCTACTAAAGGATGGGAGACCGGAGGCCATGGCATTCTCGTCGCTTTGCCAGATATCAGGCAAGGACTTGAGGTCCGTGATTGTCGTTTCAGAAAGATTTTGAACTTCACGATGGGCCGTTTCAGATACCATCTCAACTGGAACTACTACAGGGTGGGAGAACACTTTATTGACGAAAACGAACCGGTGGTTACGCTCCTTCACGATAACTGTGAACTTCGCACAATCCGCCATTTCCTGGAACCAGGAAGGCAAGGCTAGCTCATTTAGTGGTAATTGCATAAATCAGCTACTACATATTGATTTGTTCACAGCAATGAATTCTTACTTCAGCAACTGGAATGTCACACTCAGGATCAGGTTACTTCTTAGCGGCGCGGAAACTGGCATTGCCTCGCTACAGGTCCACCCAATCAGGCCAGTTAACGGCAGCTGTTTTCAAAAGTTCAGTCACGTCAAAATTCCTGAAGACCCGTACACTGCCTGGAAAGCACCCAACTAACCTCTCAATCCTGAGATTTATCGCGAAATATCGTCAGCACGCACAAGACCCTTAACGCCAAGAGTGATCACCAGCAGGGGCAGTGTCGATGCCGTAATGAAACGGCGGGAATTAGTACCGGATGTAATCGTCAGAATTTCATTAGCTCAGTTGCAGAAATTATTAAGACCACAAACGCCAGCAGAAATACACGACGAGATTTGGCCGAGTCATCTCCCGGATGCTTTGACTGGGAATCGTGACCAGCTGCCCTCTCGATACAAGCCGTCAAGAACTGGCGGGGGTGGCAGAAGCCCGTCGCGCGAACCCTGTTGCAGCCGCGCTCCCAAGCGCTACAAGTGCCAGCCCCGCTACCATAAAGGCTATTTCACAAACCCGAATCGTGCGATCAGCCACGCTACCAGCGAGACACCGACGGCCTGCCCCGGAAACAACGCCAGCACGAAGCCTGCGATCGCTGTTCCCCTGGCATCAGGATGAGCTTGAGTGGCAAGATTCTGCAACGTGTTGTGCAACATGCTGAAGCCGAAGCCTGTCACAGCGCACACGGGCAACGCCAGCATCCAGTGAGGCAACCAGACAATACTGCACAATCCCAGGCCTGACGCCAGCGCACCTAGACGCGCCATACCCGTCTCACCAAGCCAACTGATCAAGCCTCTGAAACGCCACGCAAAACAAAGCCCGCCCATGTCATGAATGGCGGCGACCAGTCCTGCCTGCCACAACGGCAATCCGAATTGCAGATGCAACCGTGTCGGTATGAACGCCAGTGCCCCAATGGCACAGGCATTGAAGGTAGAAGCCATACCGCTTTGCAACCCTGTCAAGAACAAGAAGAACTTTATCTGAGAAGCAGCTATCTGTTCAGCTGTAAATTACCAAGTAACCAGATACCTGACCTGACAAACGGAGAACATGATGGAAACAAATGATCACACGGACGACGAAGACGAATCACAAAACCAGAGCGCACCTCAGTTATCGGCGATAGAACTGCGGGTACTGGGCGCTTTGATGGAAAAACAGCTCACTACACCTGATACCTATCCCTTGAGCGTCAATAGTATTATCACCGCCTGCAACCAGAAATCCAGTCGGGACCCGATCAGCCACTATGAAGCTGGCGATGTGAAACGTACACTTCAGCAACTGGAAGACAGGAACTTCGCACGAAGAGAATACGGCTCACGGGCGGAGAAATACAGTCAGCGATTCATCAAGTATCTGGAACTTGGCAAAAAACAACAAGCCCTGCTATGCGTAATGATGTTGCGTGGTCCCCAGACCATAAGCGAGCTGGATACAAAAACCCAGCGCATGTGTGAATTCACCGACAGGGGTGATCTGGAGCACAGCATTGATCGATTATGTAGTCGGGATGTGCCATTTGCCGTTCGCCTCGGTCAACAACCCGGGCAACGTGGTGAACGTATCGCTCATTTGTTTTGCGGCGCGCCTGCTGCGAGCGCTCAACAGGAACGCGCAACACCAGCGGTAACATCCACTACTGCACCCTATGCCAGAGAGACATCTTCTTCGTCACATACCGATCACAACGAGACAGTAGAGCTGCTGACGATGGAGGTTTCTGATTTACAGAAAAAGGTACGTGACCTGGACGCTGAAACCCACAGACTCAAGACTCAATTGACAGAACTATATTCACTGACGGGGCATGAAGCCCCAGAAGTGGACCAAGGTTAAGCCATGACCAGCGAGTTGATTTCCTGCCTTTGAAAATCTGCAAAATCACCGATGAAGAATGCATCATCTGGATCACCAGAACTCCCAATCTTGAACTCACGTGCAAACGACTCTGTCGTTTCATTATCATCGCCCAGGCTGACTACTCTCCAATATGGATCTTCCAATTCTTTACTCACTGTGGTCACAGTAATAGCAGTGTACTCAGTGACTGCACTGCCAGAATTGTTGCTCCAGCAGGTCATCGAAGCTGTTCCTGCAACAGGTTGGCAGGGAAGACCCGTCAATGAGTTACCCAGTCAGATCAGCGGTGATTTCCCAGCTAATGACGCAATCCTGATGTCTTTGAATCGACACTGGTTTTTCGTTGCGACATTACCGCGGCCGAGTCGTTATTGAACACCTCAAGACAGCTGACTGACAAGGAGAAATTGCATACCACGACCGTGAGGTGGTACAACGGGTGTACAGCACCCACATATCTTCAACAAATACCTACAAAAGGAGTAATCGATGCCTAGTAAAACCCATCTTCTTACCGCCGCGCTGGCAATCGGTCTGACGACAACCGTATTGCAGGCGCAGGACAACAGCAGCGGCACATTGGCCAAAATTGCCGAGAGCGGTGAAATCGTCATCGGTCATCGTGAATCGTCAGTGCCCTTCTCCTATCTGGACGACAACCAGCAGCCGGTTGGCTATTCCATCGATCTTTGCATGAAGATCGTTGATGCGGTCGCCGAGGAATTGGACCAGGAGCTTTCGGTCAAGTATGTACCGGTCAATCCTAAAACCCGTATTGCGTTGATGGCCAATGGCACCATAGATCTGGAATGCGGATCAACAACCAACAACCTGACACGTCAGGAACAGGTTGAATACCTGCCTACAACATTCATCACCGGAACCAAGATACTGACTCGCAAAGATTCTGGAATTGCATCGGTCGCTGATCTGGGAGGCAAGGCCGTGGCCTTGGCTCAGGGTACGACCAATGAGCGTGCCGTCAAGGCAGCTATCGAAGAGGCTGGGCTGGATGTGAAGATCTTACCTGTCAGAGACCACGCCGAGGGAATGCTGTCACTGGAGACTGATCGTGTCGATGCCTATTCAACCGACCATATTCTATTATTCGGCTTGATCTCAAAGTCCAAATCACCAGATGACTACGCAGTAGTGGGCGACTTCCTGTCTTTCGACCCCTATGCCATCATGGTGCGCCGCGATGACAGTGCATTCGAGCTGGTCGGTAAGAAAGCCATAGCTTCAGTCATGCGCTCCGGAGAGATTCTGGACATCTATAGCAAATGGTTTGATCCGTTAGGCGTGGCTGCTGACGACACTCTGAAAACAGCTTTCATGATTGGCGGACTGCCCGAATAGCCTTGTTGTTAAACAGACTATATCGACTGGATATCCGGGTTGCGCCTGACTGCGTAGCCCGGCTTAACCACCGCGACACACACAGATTCATCGCGCAATGAACTACAACTGGAACTGGGGCGTTCTGTTTGAAGAGCAATATCTGCAGTGGCTGATCAGTGGATTCGGCTGGACAATAGCGGTAGCCCTGTGCGCATGGGTTATTGCCATGTTCATCGGTTGTATCGTAGGTGTCGGCCGAACACTGCCTAACCGGTTAATCAGTTTCATCTGTACCAGCTACGTTGAGTTGTTTCGTAACATTCCGCTGCTGGTTCAAATGTTTATCTGGTACTTCGCTGTACCAGAAATAGTGCCCGACGATCTGGGCCGCTGGCTCAAACGTGACATGCCAAACCCCGAATTTGTAACCGCTGTCGTGGCATTAGGCTTGTATACGGCATCTCGAGTGGCGGAACAGGTAAGAGCAGGCATCGAGACGGTACCTGTCGGATTGAAGTCCGCTGCCAAAGCTTCAGGACTCAATACAGTGCAATCCTACCGCTACATACAGCTACCTATTTCATTCCGACTGATCGTCCCACCGATGACCTCAGAATTCCTGACAGTCTTCAAGAACTCCTCATTGGCACTTACGATCGGGCTGCTGGAACTCACCGCGCAAAGTCAGCAGATTGCCGAGTATACCTTTCACGGATTTGAAGCATTCACGGCAGCAACAGTCATCTACGTTTTCATTGCATTAATTGTCACCTCATTGATGCACGTGCTGGAGCGGCGCACCGCTATACCGGGTTTTGTGGGTAAGGATGCTTAGAATGAGTACCCACCAATGAATGACTTTGATTTTTCCGTCATCACATCGTCACTGCCGTTTCTGGCACAAGGGCTGATGCTCAGTCTATGGCTGACGTTCCTGTCCATCATCGGTGGCATTGTTCTGGGCACCCTGCTAGCGCTTGCCCGGCTATCCGGCTTCATGCCGTTGTCTCTGACCGCTGCTGCCTACGTTAACCTGATTCGCTCGGTACCCTTGATACTGGTCATCTTCTGGTTCTACTTTCTGGTGCCATTGGCACTTGGTCGCCCGATTGGCAGCTTTTATTCTGCACTGATTGCATTTGTCTTGTTTGAGGCAGCCTACTACTCGGAAATCATGCGTGCAGGAATCCAGAGTGTACGCAAAGGTCAGGTACATGCCGGGCAATCTACCGGCTTGAACTACTGGCAAATACAACGTTATGTGGTACTACCGCAGGCATTTCGCAACATGATTCCCATCCTTGTCACCCAGGGCATCATCCTGTTTCAAGATACCTCACTGGTATTTGTGGTTAGCTTGCGAGACTTCATGACAGCCTCTTCCATCGTTGCCCGCACCGAAGGCCGACTGGTAGAGATGTATCTTTTTGCCGCACTCGTCTACTTCGTGATCTGCTTTGCCGGGTCACTCTACGTCAGGCGACTTAACGCACGGATGGCCACGTGATAGCACTGCAAAATATCAGTAAATGGTATGGCGATTTTCAGGTTCTAGACAACTGTAGTACTACCGTGGACAAAGGACAGGTAGTGGTCATCTGTGGTCCCTCAGGCTCAGGCAAGTCAACCCTTATCAAGTGCGTCAACGGACTGGAACCCGTTCAGAAAGGGCAAATACACGTTGATAAAATCGATGTCACGGCTAAAAGAACAAACCTGACGGTACTTCGCTCGCGCATAGGTATGGTGTTTCAGCATTTCGAACTCTATCCACACATGTCTGTTCTGGAAAATTTATGCCTTGCTCAGGAGAAGGTACTAAAGCGAAGTCGTGACGAGGCAGTAGCCCGCTCAGAAGCACTCATAGAGCGCGTGGGGCTGAACGACCATATTAGCAAATACCCGAGCCAGCTATCTGGCGGGCAGCAGCAACGCGTAGCCATAGCGCGCTCTCTTGCCATGGATCCGATTGCCATGTTGTTCGACGAACCCACCTCCGCACTTGATCCTGAAATGATCAATGAAGTGCTGGATGTCATGGTAGGGCTGGCACTCGAGGGCATGACCATGATGGTAGTAACCCATGAAATGGGATTCGCCCGAAAAGTAGCTGACCGCGTTGTATTCATGGATGAAGGAGCCATTGTCGAGGATCAGCCAACCAACGACTTTTTCAGTAATCCTTCAAGCGACCGGGCACGGGATTTTCTATCCAAGATACTGGATCACTGATTAGACGCTATCAGCGGTCTGACAAACATAGTCCTGACCATTAATAATAGGCTATGGCATTTGAGCAGCCAGGAAGATACTCGGTTTCTTGAGTTGTAAACGGCAGCAAAATCAGGGTAGATCTATCAGGTGTATCCCGATATTCACGCTTGTATTATTTAAGTTCGAGGCCATTGAGAATATAACGTGCTACCGGGTAAACGAGATAGCACACCGCGCTTAATACCAGAAAAATGGTGAGTACCACTACCGGGTCTATAGCATCAGCACGCAAAGAGATCCATAGAATCACGGAAAGGACCAGACCAAAGAACAGGCCCGCTGACTTCCAGTGAGGCTCACGCCCTATTGTCCATAGGCAGAGATGCCCAGTCAGGCCACAGAGGCCCAGGAAGGGGGCGATAGTCAATGCACCCGAATCCAGGCCGAATATGACAGTGAAGGCGCCACCTGCAACCATCGCAAGGAGCAGCCAAACTGCCATCGCGCCCAGACATCGCAATAGTGTAGAGCCAACATTAGTGGATTCCATACAACGGATACTCCGGTCGAGTCTTCAGAACTCTAAAATTCGATTACCATAGCTGGGCAGATTGTACCGTTATCTCAATTGACTGTATTGTCATTCGCGCTGCATTGTGCAATCAACAAGTTGTTTATTCACTAACCTGCAAAAATAGCCTCCTTTACAGTCACGGCATGGTCACATGAGTAGCATTCTCTGGGGTTTAGCTGGCGCTGTGCTAATTGGTGCATCGGATTGCATCGCTCGGGTCACCGCTCAGAAGGTCGCCCTCAGTATTCTCTTTCTGAGCATCATGGGACTGTCGCTCCTGACACTCACAGCAGGGTTCATGACGACTATGAACTGGCCCGCCTGGCATCCAGCCGCGTGGGGCGCGTCCGCAATGTCGGGCATACTGAATCTGGTTGCGCTGTATTTCCTCTATCGCGCTCTTGCACGAGGACCGGTGGCCGTTGCTTCGCCCGCAGCATCTACTTTCACGGTTCTACTGGTGGCGTTGAATATCGCTGTTGGCGAGCCATGGTCCTGGATGCAGATCGTGGCTATCGTGCTGGTATTCACAGGTGTTGCCATGCTGGCGAAGCCGTCAAGCATTGATGCAGACAAACATCACTACGATGCCCAGTGGCTCAAGCGAACAGCTCTGTTTGGCCTCGCAGCTGCAACGGCGGTGGCTGTCAGAATGTTCTTCGCACAAGAAGCCAGTAGCGAACTAGGTGCATTGGATGCGCTTTACCTCAATCGTCTGTTTGCGCTAATAGGGGCTATCGCGCTAGTTCTATATGCGTTGAGCCAACGCACTGAACTGAATTGGCCTACCGGCAGAATCAGGAATCTGGTTATTTTACAGTCAATTCTTGAAACAGCGGCGTTGGGTGCATTTCTTGTTGGTTCAGCCAATGGCGGCCGGGTGTCAGCGACCATTGGTTTTTCCGCGTTCGCCGCAGCCACAGCCCTGTTTGCCTGGTGGTGGCTTGGAGAACGCATTGGCTGGCAACGCAGCGTGTGGATCGCGGTGACAGGGATGGGCGTGTTGTTGGCGGCAACGTCAGCCCCTTAAGACGTTTGAGATCGGTAGATTGAAAGCAGATTTGCCTACAAAGCTCTGACAATACGGCAGCTCGTTGGTTACACCAACGCTGCTGGAAGAAAATCAGATAGTTGCTGAGTCTCCCCAGATTTCTTTCAATCGTCTATCTCGTCCGCACGCAAAGCGGTAAGTCTTGTAGCGTAGTGGGCTTTTCTTGTAAAAATCCTGATGATGGATTTCGTCCCCCTTGATCGGGTAGAAGGTGGTTGATGGCAATATCGGTGTCATTACAGTCTGATCCGGAAACTGATCAATCACACGTAGCCTGGATTGCATCGCCAACTCTCGCTGTTCAGGTGTCTGAGTGAAAATGGCGCTCAGATAACTCGGCCCCTTGTCGCAGAATTGTCCTCTGGCGTCAAACGGATCATGATTTACCCAAAAATGATCAAGCAACTGCCCATAACCGACTACTGTCGGATCGTAGGTGATTTCGACTGCCTCGTAGTGACCAGTATGGTTGCCGTTGTAGGTAGGATTCTCGGCTGTGCCCCCAGTGAAACCAGACACAACAGATGTAACCCCCTCCAGTGCTTCGAAGTCCTTCTCGACACACCAGAAGCATCCACCAGCAAAAACTGCCGTCGCTGCATAGGCAAAGGATGCCATCGATAGCGTACTTCCCAGCAAAAAACTGACCAAAAATATTTTCATCATTCGAGCGCATATAGGGTTGATTGCACACTGCGTCAGACAAAAAGCTGCGCAATAAGTTCTGTTGCTATTGGGCGCTGATTTCTCATGCCATCGCCATAAGGAAGGCTTCAGGCCACCCTTGACTGCCACCCACCTAGTAAGGCGCTAGCTGAACCCCAGTGTTGCATAAAATTTCGGCCCAGAATCGCTTCGCTGCTTCTATAGCAGCATCTAAGGCGCTGTACTCATTTTTTCTGGATCTCACCTAGAGTGACTAGGCTCAATCCAGTAAAAACTCCGTGCAGCGCCTTATATACAGCTCTATAAGCTTCTGGACTCGAAATTTCATGCAACACTGGGGTGAAGAAATCGGGTGCCTCACCACTCTATTCTATACTTCACCAGGTGCCTCACTCTGCACATTCCGGGTACGTGAGCAATGCCTGCACCACGTTACCGTCTTGCTCAACGTTCACCGCTTCACGTAAGGAGGATTCCACTTCGAGTAATCGTTCCTCGTAAACGAGTTGGCGGGCGACGCGCCTGGCGAACCTGTTGTCGCCAGCTATCGGATGGTACGGTCGAACCCGCGACAACATTTTTGTGTCATGTATATAAACGATAATTGTATCCCAGCGTTCGGGATATAGAATATCTCCTGCTCGCAGTTTGGCTGCCTGTTCGGGTTGCAGATAGCCCGTACGAACCACTGGGGCCCAATCTTCACGCTGATATTCATCGTATATACCGAGTCTGCCTTCTCGTTCGAGTTGGCGAATGGTAGCGCCTGAGGCAATGGCTAGTCGAATCGCTTCGCGCTCACTCGCATCTTTTAGTTCGTAGGTGGTGCGTCGCAGTAGCGGTAGATTGACGAGTTCTGGATGGCCCTCCTCAATAGCCTGCCGATACCGTTCCAGCACTGTCGCATCATCTATGTCACCAACGAGTACTTGCCGATAGGCATCCGCAAGTTGCCTTTGCAGTTCCCAGGTAAGGCGTTGGCGAGTCTCGATGGATTCGTCAGAGGGAAGTTTTTCCAGTAGCTCGGTAGCGCGTTTCACAGCGTAGGCGTCCGCATACTTGATTGCATGCCCCTGTCGTTGTCCTTCTCTTACCAGCAGTACACTCATGACGACGTCTTCGCGAACTTTGTCGCTGGTTACAGGGGAGCAGTGATTGTCTTTGTACGACTGTCTATAGCCTTCAAATAAAACAGCGGGCACCGGCTCGCCATCGATCTTAACCATGCCGATATCAGACTGCGCTGCAGCAGCTCCCAATACCAGCAGCGTTGAAAGAAAACACTGGATTGTCAGTCGGAAAATTCTCATCGTTGCCAACCACTCATTTCAAAAAAATCGAGCACATCGTACAGTCGGTCCCGCTGCCTTTCGTCTTCGATGGATTCAACCCAGTTGTTCAACCGTTCGAAATTCCAACTAATACGCTGAGGAACGCCATAAGCCAACTGCCATGCGGCAAGTTCTTTCGCAGGATAAGTCTTGCGACCCAATGCCACGATATCCAGCATTTCGTGCAGTGGTTTATGCCAGCCCCCCAGCTCGGTAATGTGAGCCACATCGGCATACTCTGCCGCAGTAAGTTCCTGAGCGTTAATGAGTAGCATCTCGTGTAATTCGGTGAGCATCGTCATGCTTTGAGTAATCACATCATCGTTCGTTACTTCGGTTATCGATGATACGTCGACGACAGAGAGAGCTTCGCGGTGCGCATCGATTGCCTGTTGCTCGCCTCCCTCGAACCAGTACAGACGGCTATTACTGCGTTGCGCAGACAATTCAAGTTGCTGGATACCTGCGTCAGGATCCAGCGCCGCCGCGCGATCGCGTAAGGCCTTTGCTATTGCCGGGGCTCTTTCAGAGCGCATGCGCAATGCCAGAAATAGTGCATTGCCGCTTGGCAGAAAGCGCACATCCAGATTCTTGCTGTTGTGACGCCTTGTGATGTCATCAGTAGATTCAATACGGGGGTCTGACACTGGAATGAGCAGATCAATAGCATCGAATTGCTGACGAAAGACAGCATCCATAAGCGCTGTCCAGCCAGCGTAGTCCTGAACATCCGGGTCTGCACCGAACTCAAGGAGTAATGCAGTATCTTCCAACTGACCCTGCGCGACAGACATTGCCACAGGTGACAGGTATAGATCACCACCCACCGTCTGCTGTAAATCAGCTCTCGCTTGAGCGAGAAGTCGGATGATGTCGTGGTTGCTATCCATCAGCGCCTGAGACAACGGGGAGATTACCTGATCGCGATCACGGGTATCTGGATCGGCTCCTGCCGCCAATAGTAACCGTGTTGCCTCAACGTTACCCTGTTTAACGGCAAGCAGTAGCGGGGTGTATGACTGCACACCGGCAACATACTGCTCCAGATCCAGCCGTTCGTTTTCTAAAGTATCGCTCAGACTGACTAGGTCGCCACTTTCAATTGCAGTGCGAATGCGTGCAATGGGCGATGCGTCGAGTCCACTGCTAAACCGAATAACGTTATCGAGCTTTTCGTAGTCTGGTCTGATCTGGAGCAGGCGCATCATGCGCAGCAGTGTATTGATATCGCGAGTCAAGAGCGCATCTTCAAACCGATAGGTTTGCGTATAGGCGGTTTCCGGGTCGGCCAGTCCGGTTATCTCGATTATAGGAAGCTGTACTTCTGGCGGAAAATCAGCATCGAGCTGCTTGAACAATGCCTCTATCTGCGAGGCCAACTGGTCTTCGAGATTGTCGCGCTCCGATAAACTCAAATCTGAGCGATTTAAATCAACGAGTTCCACAGCTGGCTGTAGATCGGCGTTGGTGTCGGCGGCTGGTTCGTTAGCATGACCGGAACTCAATACACAGACCAGGGCCAGTACCTTGAAAAATGGAGTACACCCTATGCCACCCGATAGGCGGCGTGCGGCGAATATGCTATCCGCCTCGCTCGTTGATTCAAGTATCCTACGGGTCAACAGGTTCGCTCCTCGATTTCCAATAAAATGCCTGAATAATCACCGTGCCGCAATAGGGTCGTCCCTGTGTGCACGTGTAAAGCCTTAGTGTTACATGGTGGGTTTCACTCTACACGTATAGGCTCCGCAACCGCTATCCAAAACGGCCTAAATCTTATGCGCGATGGCAGAAAGCTGTCTTGGAGCAACAGTGAAAAGCAATCAAGACAGGGGTAGGATAGCGCTCTATTGATCGTGATTAACCGCAGGGCCTTCCAGTTTCTTACTAAAGACAGATACTGTCAATATACCACCGCCATCCTCATAGAATTTTCAGCGAACATCGCCTGGGACAGGCAGGTATCGAGCGAGGCGCTAGCTCGGCGCTGAGACGATATTCACTCCTCCAACTGCGCCAAACAGAAGGTGTATACCTCTCTCGCCTGCCCTGCACTAGGGTGTCCAGCCGATTATCCAAAGTTGATACCGTCGTCGCGCAAAACGTCACAGAGGTTCCAGAGCTTCTGCACGATGTCGTTATTGTTCATTGGGTTGCTTATCGGGTAATTGAGTACATGACTGTCTGGAATGGTGGTTCAGTGTTTGTCGAAAGGTTCGGGTCTGTTGCTGTCTTCGGTCATCAAATGCATGAGGCGCGGATTGACGAATAACTTTTCACGGCCAGCCTGACGTTCTTCGAGCACCCAATATCAGCCAACTGCTTGAGGTAGCTAGATGCGGTTTGGCGCTTGGCCACTCCACAGTCAACCAGGTACTGGATACGGCAATAAGGTTGTTCGAAGATGACTTGTACAAGCTCATGGCTGTATATTTTCGGCACCTCTTGCCTGATGTACACACTTGCGCTACCCATCAATTTGCGAATCGCGGCAATTTTCTGGCTAGTCCAGATTGAGACTTCTTCAGTGCCCTTGAGGATATAGAGCAACCAGGGTTGCCACTCTCCATTGGCTGTCACCGAGTTCAGTAAACGATAGTATTCGCTCCTGTGTTGCACGACATAGCGGCTGAGATACAGGATAGGCAGTGTTAACCCCAGTGTTGCTCAATCAGGTAGAGAATATTGAGGATACGGCCAGTTCGACCGTTGTCATCGTAGAACGGGTGAATCGCTTCAAACTGATAGTGCGCCACCGCCATCTTGATTAGCGGGTCGATGTCATCATCGGCATGAACAAACTGCTCCCAATTGGCCAG
>ENA-ORXU01000238-ORXU01000238.1-marine-metagenome-genome-assembly--contig:-NODE-238-length-69579-cov-7.463195_pt1 | contig 69579 bp, 60 predicted proteins | sample MGYA00237869_ERZ511484 | MGnify/ENA metagenome assembly ERZ511484 | reverse complement strand
CTGGAGATGCCGGTGCTGCTGCGCATCGACAACCTCCTGGAGGAGCGCATCCGCCTGCTGAACGCCACCTTCGCCGGCGCCATCGAGCAGGCCGGCTACCGCAACGTCTATCGCGGCGTCTATCCGATCAAGGTCAACCAGCAGCGCCACGTGATCGAGCGCATCGCCGAGGTGGGCGAGGCGTTCCACCACGGCTTCGAGGCCGGCAGCAAGGCCGAGCTGCTGATCGCGCTGTCCACGCTGCGCGATCACGCCGCCCCCCTGATCTGCAACGGCACCAAGGATTCGGAATTCATCGGCCTGGGGCTGCAGGCCAGAAAGCTCGGCATCGACTGCTTCTTCGTGGTGGAGCACCCTGCCGAGGTGGCGCTGATCGTGGCCGAGAGTCGCCGGCTCGGCATCCGTCCGGGGATCGGCGTGCGCGTGAAGCTGTCCAGCCGGGTGGACGGGCACTGGCAGGCGGACAGCGGCGAGCACAGCATCTTCGGATTGTCGCCGATTCAGCTGATGCAGGTGGTGGACACGCTGAAGGCGGCCGGCATGCTGGACTGCCTGAACCTGCTGCACGCCCACATCGGCTCGCAGATTCCCAACATCCGCAACGTGCGCGACGGTACCCGCGAGGCCTGTCGGATCTTCATCGACCTGGTGCGCGAGGGCGCCCCGCTGACGCACCTGGACATGGGCGGCGGGCTGGGCGTGGACTACGACGGCAGCGCCAGCAACTCCACCCACAGCATGAACTACCGGCTGGACGAGTACTGCGTGGATCTGGTCGATGCGGTGGTCGAGTCGCTGGATCCCGCTGGCGTGCCGCACCCGGTGCTGATGACCGAGTCCGGCCGGGCCACGGTGGCCTACTCCTCGATCCTGCTGTTCAACGTGCTCAACGTCAGCACCCGCTCGCCGTTCACGGTCGAGCGGCCGCCCGATGCGCCGGTGCCCGAGGCGATCGACATGCTGGAGGAGGTGCTGGCCGGCATCGAGCCCCAGAAGCTGCAGGAGGCGCTGAACGATGCGCGCTTCTACCGCGACGAGATCCGCGAGCGCTTTCGAGGCGGCCAGGCCACGCTTCGCCTGTGCGCGCTGGCCGACAACCTGTTCAGCCGGATCGTTGCGCGGATCATCGAGCGCCTGCCCGAGGCGCGCAGGCCTTCGACGGAGCTGCAGGAGCTGGCCGAGTCGCGCGCCGACATCTACTACGGCAACTTCAGCGTGTTCCAGTCCCTGCCCGACGCCTGGGCGATCGATCAGGTGTTCCCGGTCATGCCGCTGCACCGCCTGGACGAACGGCCCGACCGTCTGGCGCTGATCGCCGACCTGACCTGCGACAGCGACGGGCGACTGGACCGGTTCGCGGACGTGGACGGCCAACGCCGCACGCTCGACCTGCACGCGCTGCGCGACGGTGAGGAATATCTGCTGGGCGTGTTCCTGGTCGGTGCCTATCAGGAGACCCTCGGCGATCTGCACAACCTGTTCGGCGACACCAACGTGGCCAACGTGCGCCTGAAGGACGGCAGCTTCGAGGTGGTGGACGAGGTGGCGGGCGACAGCATCGCCGATGTGCTCTCGTACGTGGAATATCAGCCGCAGTGGATCGGCGAGCGGATCCGGCGCATGGCCGAACGCGCGGTCCGGGCCGGCACTCTCAGCGTGGCCGATCGGCAGGATCTGGTGAAGACGTGTGCGGACAGCCTGTCCGGGTACACCTACTTCGAGCGCTGAGGCGAATCCATTAACATCGAGGGTGTCCGGGTGCGGGCGCCGAGGAGACGGAAACGGATGGCAAGAACGGTGATCGTGGGCGCGGGCGGCGTCGGCAGCGTGGTGGCGCACAAGTGCGCGATGAACATCGAGGACTTCGGGGACGTGCTGCTGGCCAGCCGCACCGTGTCCAAGTGCGAGGCGATCGCGCGCGAGGTGCTCGAGCGCACCGGCGTGACCATCCGCACCCAGGCGCTGGACGCGGACGATGTGAAGGCCACCGTGGGGCTGTTGAAGATCGAGGGGGCAGAGCTGCTGATCAATGTCGCCCTGCCCTACCAGGACCTGCACCTGATGGACGCCTGCCTGGAGGCCGGCGTGCACTACCTGGACACCGCCAACTACGAACCGAAGGACGAGGCGAAGTTCGAGTACCACTGGCAGTGGGCCTACCAGGAGCGCTTCAGGCAGGCCGGCCTGATGGCACTGCTGGGCTGCGGGTTCGATCCGGGAGTGACCAGCATCTTCACCGCCCATGCGAAGAAGCACCGCTTCGACCGCATCGACACGCTGGACATCATCGACTGCAACGCCGGCGACCACGGCCAGGCCTTCGCCACCAACTTCAACCCCGAGATCAACATCCGCGAGGTCACCGCCAAGGGGCGCTTCTGGCAGGACGGGGCCTGGGTGGAGACCGATCCGCTGTCGGTGCGGCGCGAGTTCGATTTTCCCGCCGGCATCGGCGAGAAGGCGATCTACCTGATGTACCACGAGGAACTCGAATCGCTGACCACCCACTTCCCCGAGATCCAGCGGGCGCGCTTCTGGATGACCTTCTCCGACAACTACCTGAAGCACCTGGAAGTGCTGGGCAACGTCGGCATGACGCGCATCGACGCCGTGGAGTTCAATGGCCAGCAGATCGTGCCGCTGCAGTTCCTGAAGGCGCTGCTGCCCGATCCCGGCTCGCTCGGCCCGCTGACCGAGGGCCGCACCTGCATCGGCAACGTGATCACCGGCGAGAAGGACGGCAAGCCGGTGACCTGTTACCTGTACAACCTCTGCGATCACGCCGACTGCTACGCCGAGGTCGGCAGCCAGGCGGTGTCCTACACCACCGGCGTGCCGGCGATGATCGGCGCCAAGCTGATCCTGAACGGCACCTGGCGCGAGGCCGGCGTCAGAAACGTCGAGCAGATGGACCCGGATCCGTTCATGGCGGAGCTGAACGTGCACGGGCTGCCGTGGACCGAGTCGTTCCCCGAGACGAGCGGGCTGGACGATTGATCGAGCCGGAGCGCCATCGCGACACGAGCGCGCTGGCGGCGGACCCGGTCGGGTCGATGGATTCCGAACCGCCGGTCGGCGCGCACGCGCGGGCAGGCTTCGGCCACTTCGATGCCACGCGTGTACCGTCTCCGTGCTTCGTGGTGGACCGGGCGGCGATCGCCGCCAACCTGGCGGTGCTGGCGCACGTGCGCCACGAAAGCGGTGCGAAGGTGCTGTCGGCGCTCAAGGCGTTCTCGATGTGGCGCCTGGCGCCGCTGGTGGCCGAGCACCTGGACGGCACCTGCGCCAGCGGGCTACATGAGGCGCGGCTCGGCCACGAGCATTACGGCGGCGAGGTGCACGTGTTCTCGGCCGCCTTCAGCGAGGCGGATCTGATCGAGGTGCTGGAGATCGCGGATCACGTGGTGTTCAACTCGTTCGGGCAATGGCGCCGCTTTCGCGAGCGGTGCCTGCAGGCGCGCGAGCGCCGCGGGCAGCTGGTGTTCGGCCTGCGCATCAACCCCGAGCACTCCGAGGGCACCACGCCGATCTACGACCCGTGCGCGCCGGGTTCGCGCCTGGGCATCACCGCCGCCACCTTCGCCCGCGAGGCCGCCGCGCCGCTGCCCGACGGCACCGACGTGCTGGACGGCATCAGCGGCCTGCACCTGCACACGCTGTGCGAGCAGGGCCTGCCACCGCTGCAGCGCACGCTGGCCGCGGTCGAGCAGCGCTTCGGCGAATGGCTGCCTCGGATGGACTGGCTGAACCTGGGCGGCGGCCATCACATCAGCGCAGCCGGCTACGACGTGCCGGGGCTGATCCAGCTGCTGCGCGAGGCCGCCGAGCGGCACGGCGTGCAGATGTACCTGGAGCCCGGCGAGGCGGTGGCGATCAACGCGGGCGCGCTGGTGTGCGAGGTGCTGGACGTGGGCGAGCCGTTGCACGACGGCGCGGCCGGTGATGGCGTCACCTACCGGCAGGCCATCCTGGACACCAGCGCCACCTGCCACATGCCGGACACGCTGGAGATGCCGTACCGGGCCGAGCTGATCGGCGCGTTCGATCCGTCGGTGCGGCCAGGTGAGGGGCACGTGTACCGGCTCGGTGGCATGACCTGCCTGGCCGGGGACGTGATCGGGGACTACGCGTTCGAGAAACCGTTGGTGGTGGGGCAGCGGGTGGTGTTCGACGACATGGCGCACTACACGATGGTGAAGACGACGACATTCAACGGGGTTCCCCTGCCGGCGATCGCGTTGTGGGATTCGGGGGATGGGTCGCTGGAGGTGGTGCGGGAGTTCGATTATGAAGAATTTCGGGGCCGGTTGAGCTGAGAGGGGAATGGTGAGGCAGGCGACTCGGCGCCGGAGTCGAGCCGCCCGGGGCGACGCTGAGGTAGAGTCATCGCACGAGATCACACCGAAGAGCACCATGAACAGAAGGAATCTGACGTTCGCCAGCATCGCGGTGACATCGATGCTGGCGACCGGGACGGCACGAGCCGCCGGCGAATGCGCAACGGGAAAGACTCTGGAGGAAGGTGTGCTGACCGTGGCGACCGGCAATCCAGCGTACTTTCCCTGGGTCATCGACAACGCCCCGGAGGCCGGCAGGGGTTTCGAGGCCGCCGTGGCCTATGCGGTGGCTGCCGAGATGGGCTTCGAGGCGGAGCAGGTGACGTGGACCACCTCCTCGTTCGATCAGGCCATCCAACCGGGCCAGAAGAACTTCGACTTCAACCTGCAGCAATTCTCGATCACCGAGGATCGCGAGAAGGTGGTGGACTTCTCCGTGCCCTACTACACCTCGGCGATGGCCGTCGTCGTGCGCCAGCAGGCGATCGATGCGGGTGCGCAACCGACGCTCGACTCCCTGAAGGGTCTGACCTGGGGCGCCGACGCGAACACCACCGCGACGCCCGTCATCCAGTCGCTGATCGCCCCCGAACGCGCACCCCTGCTGTACGACGACACGGTCGACGTGATCGCGGCGCTGAGCGCCAACCAGATCGACGCCACGCTCCTGGATCTGCCGGTCGCGCTGTATCAGACGGGCGCGGTGATGGATGACGGGGTCGTGCTCGGCCAGTTCCCGGCCGACGAATCGGCCTCACCCGATCACTTCGGCCTGCTGATGGAGGAGGGCAATCCGATCCGGGAATGCGTCGATGCCGCGCTCGGCGCGCTGGAGGAAAGCGGGCGGTTGGCCCGGATCGAGGCCGAGTGGCTGCAGCAGGCCACGGATGTACCGGTGATCGAGTAACCACCGCACCGGTGACGCGAATCACCAGGCGCGCAGGGGCGGGCGTGGCCGACGGTGTCGCGACGCTGCCCGGGATCTCGCGCGACGCCTACAACGCGCGGAGCAAGCGTCGCGGCCTGATCGTCGCCTCGGCCAGCACGATCGTCGTGACGACGCTGATCTACCAGCTCGTGCCGCGCGCGCCCGGCTGGGCACGCGTGAAGGCCAGCTTCTTCGATCGGGACGTGCTGATCGATACCTTTCCCCGGCTGCTCGACGCGTTCCTGATCGACATCATGATCTTCGCCTGGTGCGCACCGGCGATCGCGATCTGGGGCCTGGTGATCGCCCTGTGCCGCGATGCGCGCACCCCTGCATTGTTCCCGCTGCGGGTGTTCGCCACCCTGTACAACGACGTGTTCCGCGGCGTTCCGGTCATCCTCGTGATCTACCTGATCGGCTTCGGCATACCGGGGCTCGGGCTCAGCCGCACGTGGAGCAACCCCTACATCTGGGGCTCGCTCGCGCTGATCCTGAGCTACTCGGCCTATGTCGCCGAGGTGTACCGGGCGGGCATCGAGTCCATTCACGAATCGCAACGTTCCGCCGCCAAGTCGCTGGGCCTCTCCCACCGGCACACGATGCGCTACGTGATCCTGCCGCAGGCCTTTCGTCGCGTGATTCCCGCGAACATGAACAACTTCATCTCGCTGCAGAAGGACGTGGCCCTCGTGTCGTTCATCGGTCCGGTGGAACTGCTGCGTCAGGCCAGCGTCGAGAAATCCCTGCTCGCCAACTTCACCCCCTACATCGGTGCGGCGATCATCTTCCTCAGCGTCACGATACCGGCCACCCGATTCGCCGACCACCTGATCGCGAAGCAGAACCGGGAACGCGGGTAGTGGAGTCGCCGCCGAAGATCGAACTCAGGCACGTGCGCAAGAGCTTCGGCAGCCTCGACGTCATCAAGGGGGTGAGTCTGGGCGTGCAGCGCGGAGAACTGGTCTGTCTCATCGGATCGTCGGGCTCCGGCAAATCGACGCTGCTGCGTTGCCTCAACCTGCTGGAGCCCATCGATGGCGGCGAGATCCTGCTGGACGGGTCGGACATCTCGCACCCCATGCTCGACCCGCAGCCGATACGCCAGCGCATCGGCCTGGTGTTCCAGAGCTTCAACCTGTTTCCGCACATGACCGCCTTCGAGAACGTGCTGCTGGCGCCACGCCTGAACAAGCGGATCCCGCGCGCGCGGCTGAAACCGAAAGTCGAGGCGCTGTTCCACCGCTTCGGCCTGGAGGATCGGATGAATCACTATCCTGACCAGCTGTCGGGCGGACAGCAGCAACGCGTGGCCATCGTGCGAGCGCTGGCGCTGGAGCCTGAAGTCATGTTGTTCGACGAGGTCACCTCGGCGCTCGATCCGGAGCTGGTCAGCGAAGTCCTCGATGTCGTTCGCCAGCTGAAGGGCGAGGGCATGACCCTGATGCTGGCCACTCACGAGATGAGCTTCGCGCGCGAGGCGGCCGACAGGATCTGCTTTCTGGACCAGGGCGTGATCGTCGAGGAAGGCTCCGCCGATCAGATCTTCACGGCGCCGAAGGAGCGGAGAACCCGGGACTTCCTGCGTAGCGTCCGGTAGACGGGAATGGCATGCCGCAGCACACAGGAGCATCTTCACCCTTGACCGGACTCAACAACGAGGAATACCTTTCGCTGGTCGTCGATGGTGACGCACGCATCGACTGGGTCAGTCGGTATTCACCCGTGCTGAACGGCCTGGTTCGAAGGACGCTGTCCGACGGGTCGCTGAAAGGCAGGAAGATCGCGGTCGTCGTTCATCTCGAGGCGAAGACCGCTTTCCTGGCACTGATCCTGGCCGACGCCGGGGCCGAGGTGATCGTTGCCGGAAGCAACCCGCGCACGACCGTTCAACCGGTGGTCGAAGCCCTGCGCGATCGTGGCCTGGTCGTGGTGGCCGATGCCGGCGGCGACATGAACAGCTGGGAACGGGAGCTGCTGGCGGCGGCGGATCACGAACCCGAGTTCGTGATCGATGACGGCGCGGAGCTGACGATGCGAATCGGCAGGCATCGCCCCGAGCTTTTCAGGCGATTGAAGGGGGTCTCCGAGGAGACCACGACCGGAACCGCACGGCTGCTCGCCATGGAAGCGGCCGGCAAGCTGCCCTTTCCCGCGCTGACGGCCAACGAAGCGCGCTGCAAGCACATGTTCGACAACCGCTACGGCACCGGGCAGACGACGCTGCAGGCGGTGCTGCGCCTGACCAATCGCCAGATCGCCGGCGCGACGGTGACGATCATCGGCTATGGCTACGTCGGACGCGGTATCGCCGAACATGCCCGGCGAATGGGTGCGGACGTACGGATCGTGGAGATCGATCCGGTACGCGCGGTCGAGGCGCACATGGATGGAAGCCTGGTCGGCACGGCCGAGGACATGGTGCCGGGAGCCTCGATCATCCTCACCGCGACCGGCGGAATGCGGGCGATCGGCGAGAGCGAGCTGCGAAGAGTCGATCACGACGCGATCCTTGCCAACGCGGGCCATCACGACCTGGAGATCGACGTGGACAGCCTCGCCGGAATGGCCTCGTCGCAGACGCGGACGCGCCCCCGGGTGACGACCTACCGCGTCGGTGAGCGCGACCTGCACGTGCTCTGCGGCGGGGCCCTGGTCAACATCGCCGGCGGCAGCGGCCACCCGGTCGAGATCATGGACCTGACGTTCTCCGTCCAGGGCCTGGGTGCGCACGTGCTGGTGAATGCGGGTCTCGCACCCGGGGTGCACGTGCTGTCCAAGGAACTCGACGATTCGATCGCCGCCGCCTACCTGGCGAGCAGGGGCATCCGGCTGGATCCCGGACGTGCCGAGCAGGAGGACGATTTCCAGGCCTGGATCGACGGGATGCCGACGGCATGAGCGCACACGATGTCGACGAGGCCCTCGCCGGTTCGGGCCAACGGAAGATCGACTGGGCGCGTCGCGGCATGCCCATCCTCGCCTCCATCGAGGCCAGGCTCGTGGCGTCCGGTGCGCTCGGGGGACACCGGATCGGCATCTCGCTGGTGCTCGAGCCGAAGACGGCCAACCTGGTGCTCGCGCTGCGCGAAGCCGGCGCCGATCCGAGCGTCTGGGCGCCGGCGGATTGCGTGCAGGAAGACGTGGTGCACGCACTGCGGGCCAGGGGGATCAAGGTGTTCGCCGATGCCCGCGCATCGGAGGCTGCCGACATGGAGCTTGCGCGCGCCTTCCTGGCCACGGGCCCGCAGCTTCTCGTGGATGACGGTGCCCGCATCATCCGCCTGGCGCACCGGGAATTTCCCGACGTCGTCAGGAACATGATCGGCGCCGCCGAGGAGACGACGAGCGGAGTTCGCCCGTTGAAGGCGATGCACGACGCCGGCGAGCTGCACGTTCCCGTGATCAACGTGAACGACTCGCGACTGAAGTTCCTGTTCGACAACGTGTACGGGACGGGCCAGTCCTGCGTGATGACGTTGCTCGACGTGACCAACCTGCAGTTGGCGGGTCGGAACGTTCTCGTCATCGGCTACGGCTGGGTGGGCAAGGGCGTTGCCTTGCACGCGACGGCGATGGGCGCACGCGTCACCGTCGCCGAACTGGACCCGGTCAAGTGCCTGCAGGCCCTGCACGATGGTCACCGGGTGAGAAGCGTCATCGATGCGGCACCCTCCACCGACGTGCTCTTCGCATCGACCGGAATCGAAGGTGCCGTCACGCCCGGGCACCTCGAGGCCATGGCCGATCAGGCCATCCTCTGCACCGCCGGTGGCGGCAACTACGAGCTGCCGATGGCGTACCTGAAAACCCTCGGACCCCCGAGAAAGGTTCGCGCCGAGGTGGAGGAGTACACCTTGCCGAACGGCAGGCGCCTATTGCTGATCGCGGGCGGACACTGCATCAACTGCGCGGCGGGAGAAGGCAATCCCGTCGAGATCATGGACCTGTCGCTGTCCCTGCAGGCTTGTGCCCTCGAAGAGCTTGCATCGGACGGCGCACGACGGGAAGCCGGCATCCACCCCGTTTCCCGGGAGATCGAGAATGCCATCGCGACGGCGCGCCTGAACGCGTCGGGGGCCAGCATCGAGCCGATGACACCGGCGCTGGCGCAGGCCATGGCGCGGTGGTGATCGCGGGCGGCTCGCCGATCGGCGGATCCGTCGTGACGAGGTGCTTCCTTCGACGGTTCGCGAACGAGGTTGCCGTTGCCGGGCAGAAGCGGCCGGACCCGGACGGCACTCGCTTTCGTATCGTTGATACGTCCGACCCGTCCCCGAACCGCTGGCAGCGATCGTCGGGAACCGACGGGCCCGTGCGTGGTCGGCCTTTGCAGGCGGCTCCTGTCCGCCATCCCCGGCCGTGTCCGACCTTCTCCCCCCAACGAATCCGACACCGATGACCGACAACCGCTTCTTCACCGACCTTTCCGTCAGCCGACGCCAGCTGCTGGCCACCTCTTCGCTGCTGCCGCTGGCCGGAGCGCTCGGCGTCTCCGCGCTTCCGGGCGCTGCACGCGCCCAGGCCGCACCGGCGGCATCGGCCATGCCGATCGCGCGCAACCTGACACTCGGCGAGTTCGAGGTGGCGACCCTGCTCGCCGGCACGCGCACCTCGGACGACGACCCGCAGGAGATCTTCGGCATGAACGTGGAGCCCGAGACGTTCGCGCAGGTGAGTGCCGACAACTTCATTCCGGATGATCGCAACCAGTTCTTCTTCACCCCGACGGTGGTACGCGCAGGCGGCGAGACGATCCTGTTCGACACCGGCCTGAACGCCGCCGGCATCACCCGGGCACTGAGCGAGGCCGGCGTGGCCGCCGACGAGGTCGATGTCGTGGTCCTCACCCACATGCACGGCGACCACATCGGCGGGCTGACCGGGGAGGATGGCGCCGAGACGTTCGCCAACGCCCGTTACGTGACCGGTCAGGTCGAGTTCGATGCCTGGGCCAAGCAGGAGAACGAGGGGTTCGAGACCAAGGTGCGCCCGCTGGCCGAGAAGATGACGTTCATCGGCGACGGCGACAGCGTGGTATCGGGCATCACCGCCGTGGCGGCGTTCGGGCACACCCCCGGGCACATGGCCTACCACCTGGAGTCCGGCGGCCAGCGCCTGATGCTGATCGTGGACGCCGCGAACCATTACGTGTGGTCGCTGGGCTACCCCGACTGGGAGGTGAAGTTCGACATGGACAAGCAGGCCGCCGCCGCGACCCGCCGATCCTTGCTCGACGTGCTGGCCACCGACAAGGTGCCCTTCGTCGGCTACCACATGCCGTTCCCGGCGCTGGGTTTCGTGGCGCCGCGCGGCGAGGGCTTCGAGTACGTGCCGGCCAGCTACCAGTTCATGCTCTGACGGTCGAGGGAAAGACCCGGTTCTCAACGCGTCGCCGTCGCCAGCCGCACCGCCATCGCCACGAAGATCGCACCCGCCACGCGGTTCATCCACACCTGCGCGTGCGGTCGCCGGCGCAGCCAGCCGCCCAGCAACCCGCCCCCGAGCGCGATGGCGGAGAACACCGTCAACGCCGAGCCGATGAACAGCAGGCCGCACAGCAGCACCTGAGCGGTGACCGAGCCGCGCGCGGGATCGGCGAACTGCGGCAGGAAGGCCAGGAAGAAGATCGCCACCTTCGGGTTGGTGACGTTCATGACGATGCCGCGCAGGTACAGCGCTCGGCCGGCAAGCGTCGGGCCGGTGCCGTCGGGCAGCCGCTCGGCACCGGCCCGGAACGCCCCCCAGGCCAGGTACAGCAGGTACGCCGCACCGACGATCTTGAGCAGCGTGAACGCCAGCAGCGATGCCTGGAAGACGGCCGCCACCCCCAGTGCCACGGCTGCGGTGTGCACCAGCAGCCCGGTGCACAGGCCGAGCGTGACCAGCAGGCCGGCGCGCCGCCCGTGCAGGGCGGACTGGGTCAGCACGAAGACGTTGTCCGGACCCGGCGCCAGCGCCAGCGCGATGGAGGCGGCGATGAACAGCAGGGCGTCGGCCAGCGGCATCCTCAGCCGACCTGCGCGAACGCGCGCACCGGGAAGGTGCCCATGCCGCGCACCTTGACCGGCACCGCGTAGAAGCGGAACCCGCTCTCGGGCACCTCGGAAAGGTTCGTCATGTGCTCCACGATCAGCACCTCGGCACCCAGCAGCACGCTGTGCACCGGGCGCTCGCCACCGGACACGTCGTCGATGTTGTAGGTGTCGATGCCGACCAGCTTCGCCCCGGCATCGCGCAGGTGCACCGCCGCGGCCTCGCTCAGGTACGGATGGCCCGCGTAGTAGGCCTCGGTGTTCCAGTGGCGCGACCAGTCGGTCTGGACCAGCACCGCGCAGCCGTCGACGTCGATGCCCTCGAACGCGTCCGCATCGATCACGGCCCGCTCGGATCCGATGTGCACCTTCACGCCCTTCAGGTGCGCCACGCTGTCCAGGTCGATCTCGGACAGGTCACGGCCGTCCTGGTAGCGGTGCCAGGGCGTGTCGATGTAGGTGCCGGTGTTGGAACACAGCTCGATGCTGCCGATCTGGAACGTGGTGCCGTCGGCGTAGAGCCGCTTCGACGCCTCGCGGCTGACGAAGTCGCAGATCAGCGGCGGTGGCAGGCCCTTGTAGGTGACCAGGCCGTCGTGGACGGTGTGGCTGAGATCGATCAGGTTCATGCGGTGGGCTCGTCTGTTCGATCCGTATTCTGCGCCGGATGACTTGCCGGAACGTCCTGCCCGGCGTACCGCTTCTCCTCCGCCCAACGGGCCATGTCGGTGGTGACCTCGGCCTGCACCGACCGTTCGAGGTAGGTCGACAGCACCACCTGGGTTCGCGTACCGCGCACGCCCGGCACATCGTAGAGCCTGGCGAGCAGTCCCTCCAGCGCGGCGCTGTCCGCCACGCGCACCTTCAGCAGCAGACAGGTGTCGCCGGCGACGGTGTGCATCTCCTCGAACTCGGGCAGAGCGAGCAGGCCCTGCAGCTCGCGCTTGGCGCCCCAGCCCTCGGTGTCCACGTGCACGAACGCCAGCAGCGGACGGCCGATCGCCGCACCGTCCAGGCGTGCCTCGATCGCGCCGATGGTGCCGTCGCGCTTCAGCCGACGCACCCGCTGGTGCACTGCCGGCGCGGACAGGTGCACCCGCTCGCCCAGCTCGACGTAACTGAGCTCGGCATCGACCGCCAGGGCCCCTGACAGGGTTCGGTCCACGGCATCCAGGGGTCGGCGTGCGGCGGCATCCGGCCGAACGTCGTCTGTTTCTTCTCGCTTGACCATGACGCGCCTTTCGATTGATGGGAGTTCGTGAATAGACTGTCATGCCGAATCCCGTGAGGCTCCCTACCATGCCACCGAATGCCGTACTGCTGTTGACCGCCGCCGTCGGCATCGTCGGCTCGAACTCGCTGGTGCTCGCGCCGATCGCGGCCGCGGTGGCCGTGACGTTCGACGCGGCGACGGCCGCCGACGTACTGCGCGCGAGCGCGGTGTACGGCATCGCCACGGCGCTGAGCGCGCTGCTGCTCGCCCCGCAGGCGGATCGGATCGGTGCCGCCCGAACGCTGTTCCTGGCGCTGCTGGTGCTGATGGTGGCGTTGCTGCTCAGTGCCGCGGCCAGCTCGGTGACGTGGCTGGCGGCGTCCCAGGCACTCGCCGGCCTGGCCGCCGGCGCCGCGTTGCCGGCCTGCTACGGTCTTGCGGTGCAGATCGCCCCGGCCGGGCAGGAGAACCGCACGCTGGGGGTGGTGCTGACCGGCTGGACGTTGTGCCTGGTGGCGGGAGTGAGCGGCTCGGCGCTGCTCGCGGCGTTCGTCCATTGGCGCTGGGTGTTCGTCGCCCTGGCCCTGCCCTGCGCCGTCGTGCTCGCCGGCATCGCCCGCTACCGCCGCAGCGATCCGGCCTGGCAGGCGCCGCTCGTGCCGACCCTGGCCGCCTCGCCCTGGCAGGCGCTGCGCGTGCCCGGCATCGTGCCCGCACTCGGCGTCTGTTTCGCCTTCATGGTCGCGTTCTACGGCGTGTACGCCTATCTGGGCACGCATCTGGTCACGGTGCTGGACCGCTCGACCGCCAGCGCCGGGCTGGCCACGCTGAGCTACGGCGCAGGTTTCGGTACCGCGATGGTGGCCGACGGACTGATCGATCGGCACGGCCGGGAACGGATCGCCCCCTGGAGCTTCGCGCTGGTCGCGATCGCGTACGCGCTGATGGCGCTCGGCGCCGACAGGTTCTGGCTGCTGATCGCGCTGTGCGCGTTCTGGGGGGCGGCCAACCACGTCGGGCTGAACCTGATCGTCGGCCGATTGAACGCGCTGGACGCCACGCGCCGCGGTGCCATCCTGGGGCTCAACAGCGCGGTCACCTATCTGGCGGTGTTCGTCGGTACGCTGGGCTTTCGGCCGATGTTCGAGGCGGGCGGGCTCGTCGGTTGCGCAGCGCTCGCGTTGGCGTGCCTGGTGCCGGTGCTGGTGGACGCGATCCGGCGGCACGGCCCGACGCCTCCCGTGCGGACCATCCGGCGGACCTCGTCGATGTGACGGTTTCCGGACAAGCCCGGCAGCGTTCGGCGTCGTGGTGACGCCCGGATCCAACGCGCGTGGCGTTCTTGCACCGCATCCGGTCGGACAGGCGATGTCGGGCCTGGACGATGGCTTCACCTCGCCCTTGCTAGGCTGGGCACCGGCAGCCGCCACGTGCTGCGCCTCGATCCTCACGATCCATGACGGAATACGTACTGACCCCTCCGGAACGCCCTTCCCTGCCGATGGCCGGCGGCGACGCCCGTTTTGCGGTGCGCCGCCTGTTCTGCGTCGGGCGAAACTACGCCGCCCACGCGCGCGAGATGGGCAACGACCCGGACCGCGAGCCGCCGTTCTTCTTCATGAAGCCTGCCGATGCGCTGCTCGACGACGGGCTGACGATGCCCTACCCGCCGCAGACCGACGACCTGCACCACGAGATCGAGCTGGTGGTGGCGATCGGTACCGGTGGGGCGGACATCACCATCGGCAACGCCATGAAGCACGTGTTCGGCGCCACGGTCGGCCTGGACATGACCCGACGCGACCTGCAGGGGGCTGCCAAGAAGCTCGGCCGCCCCTGGGACCTGGGCAAGGGCTTCGATGCCTCGGCCCCCATCGCGGCATTGCGAAGGATCGAGGAGGTGGCTTCGCTCGCCACCGGACGCATCTGGCTGGACGTGAACGGCGAGCGACGTCAGCAGGGCGACCTGGCCGATCAGATCTGGCCGGTCGATGCCCTGATCGCCGAGCTGTCGCACTCGGTGCGCCTGGCCCCGGGGGACCTGATCATGACCGGAACGCCGTCGGGCGTGGCCGCGGTGCGCGAGGGTGACGTGCTCGAAGGGGGCATCGAGGGCATCGGCACGATCCGCACGCCGATCGGGCGACCGAGCTGATCCGAGCTGATCCGGGTTGATCCGGGCTGCTCGACAAGGGGGTCGGGGCTGATGCAGATCAACGCGCCACCCGATCGAATGGCACAGGCTCGAGCTCTCTTCAAGCCACGGAACCCTGTCGATGATCAACAAGATGCTGGTACCGGTGGACGGCTCGGTCCACTCGCAGAAGGCGCTGGAGCTGGCGTGCGACCTGGCGAGCCGTTCCGAGGCCGATCTGTCGATCGTGCACGTGCTGGAGTGGGCGCCGGGGCAGCAGACGCTCGCGATGGGGGCGGCCAGCGTGTCGATTCCACCCGAGCCCGAAGCGATCGAGGTGGCCGGGCGCCCGGTGCTGGACGAGGCCACCGCGCTGGCCGAGAAGCACGGCGTGCGGGTCGCGAACGCCGACGTGCTGTACGGACCACCCGCGAAGTCGATCCTGGAGGCGGCCAAGAGCGGCGACATCGACACCATCGTGATCGGCAGCCGGGGTCTGGGCGATCTGGCCGGGCTCCTGCTGGGCAGCGTGTCGCACAAGGTTTCGCAACTGGCACCGTGCACCTGCATCGTGGTGCGCTGACGTCGTGGCACGCCGACGATTCGCTCGTTCCTCGTCCGCGGCACGACGTCCGGTCGATGCCTTGCGGCATCGGCGCGCTTCGGCACCCCATGCTCCGACACCGAAGGCGCGAACCCGCTACGCTCAGGCCCCGTTGACCCGTGCACAGCGAACCGCCATGGAACAGGCGATCACCCGGACGTTCTGACGAGAGGTCGATCTGATCGACCTGTACCACGCGCCCTGTCCCATCACCGGCGAGGCGGTACGCGGTCGCCGGTTGCTCGGCGACCTGGCGACCCATGCGGCGCTGATGACCCGGGCGCTCACCGATCGTGAGGATTTCGGCCCCCTGCACGATCGGCTCATCGAACGACCGGCTGGACGCGTGGCTCCGGACGTAGTGCTCAGAAAGCTCGAGGCGCTGCGCGATGCGGTGCAGCGAATCGAGACACGCTTACGACGACGTCGACTGGGCCATCGCCCTGCAGGTGCGCAACGAGCGGTTGCCGGACTTCGCCGCTTTCGCTGCCCAGATGCGTCCGACCGGCCGGTCGCCGGGCGCCTGAGCAACCCGGTAATGGCAGTTGCTGCCATGCCCCTGCCGGCGAACGATCCTGGGCGCATGATCCGCCGCCCCGTTTCACCACAGGCCATTGACCCATGACCCTGCACTACCCGATGCCCCTCGATGCCATGAAGGCTCCCTGGAACGCGCTCGCCCAGGATGCCACCACCGTGATCGCGATGCGCCTGTGGCGTGTCTCGGTGCTGTGGTGGACCGATCCGAAGGCGGCCGAGCGCGAGATGAAGCTGATGGTCAGCGAGAAGGAGGACGCGGCCGGCGAGACGTTGCAGGCGCTCGCACTGGCGCCCTGGCGATTCTGGATGGACCTGGCGCAGACGCAGATGCGGCTCTGGCCCGGCCTTGTCACGCAGAGCGACATCGATCAGGCATGGACACGATCGCAGAAGCGCCTGGTCGCTCCTTCGTCGAAGCGCGTGAAGGCCAATCGCAAGCGCTTGAGCCACTGATGGGCGGGGGCCGGGCGCCGGTGCGACCGGCGGCCCGGTCCGCGCCGGCCGGCGGGCGTCGCCCCCAGCGCATACACTAGCGGGTCGATCCGCCCGATGACGGGATCGGGCGCGTACCCGCCGGTGCGCGTCCGCCTGCGCGCAGCCAAGGCCCGACCGTGACCGACTACAAGCAGACGCTCAACCTTCCCAGGACCGACTTCCCGATGCGCGGCAACCTGGCCAAGCGGGAGCCGGAGATGCTCCAGCGCTGGGAAGCCGAGGATTACCTGGGGCAGATTCGCCGTGGCAGCAAGGGTCGGCCGAGCTTCATCCTGCACGACGGCCCGCCCTACGCCAACGGCGACATCCACATCGGTCACGTGGTCAACAAGGTGATCAAGGACATGATCGTCAAGAGCCGCCAGATGGCAGGCTTCGATGCGCCCTACATCCCCGGCTGGGACTGCCACGGGCTGCCTATCGAGAACAAGGTGGAGGGGCTGATCGGCAAGCCGGGAAAAGCGGTGGACGAGGCCACCTTCCGGGCGAAGTGCCGCGAGTACGCCGGCCAGCAGATCGATGCGCAGCGGGCCGAGTTCAAGCGCCTGGGCGTGATCGGCGACTGGGACAACCCCTACCTGACGATGAACTTCGCCAACGAGGCGAACATCGTGCGCGCGCTCGGCAAGATCATCGAGGCCGGCCACGTCTACAAGGGCACCAGGCCGGTGTACTGGAGCTGGGGCGCGCACTCGGCCCTGGCCGAGGCCGAGATCGAGTACGAGGAGAAGGTCTCCACCGCGATCGACGTACGCTTCGCGCCGCGTGATCGGGCCGCGCTGCTGCGGGCGTTCGGCACCGACGAGGCGGCAACGGGCGGGCTTGCCGTCAACGCGGTGATCTGGACCACCACGCCATGGACCATCCCGGGCAACCTGGCGCTGACCGTTCACCCCGAGTTCGACTACTCGCTGGTCGAGGTCGCAGGCGCCGCGAAGGGCTCGCACGAGGCCGATGCCGCCGATCGGGCCGCACCGGAACTGATGATCCTGGCCACCGACATGATCGGCTCCTGCATGGCGCGCTACGGCGCGAACGAAGGGCGCACGATCGCCACCGCCACCGGTGCCGCGCTGGCAGGTCTCGCCTTCGAGCATCCGATCTACGATCGCGACTCGCTCATGATCAACGGCGACTACGTGACGCTGGAAGCGGGCACCGGCGTGGTGCACACCGCACCCGATCACGGTGTCGACGATTTCAACTCGGCGAAGAAGGCCGGGCTGGGGCTGCTCGACTATGTCGACGACAACGGCCTGTTCCGCGAGCACGTCGAGCTGTTCGGCGGCGAGCACGTGATGAAGGTCGATGCGCACATGAGCGAGGAGCTCACCGCGCGCGGACGCCTGGTGCTGGCGGTGAAGTACACGCACAGTTACCCCTACTGCTGGCGCACCAAGACGCCGATCATCTTTCGCGCCACACCGCAGTGGTTCGTGTCGATGGACAGGCACGACCTGCGAAAGGACACCCTGTCGGAGATCAAGGGCGTCACCTGGGTGCCGGACTGGGGCCAGTCGCGCATCGAGGGCATGATCGCCACCCGCCCGGACTGGTGCATCTCGCGCCAGCGCTACTGGGGCGTGCCGATCACGCTGTTCCTGAACAAGCGCACCGGCGAGCTGCACCCGGACACCGTCGCACTGGTCGAGAAGGCAGCCCTGCGCATCGAGGCCGGCGGCATCCAGGCCTGGTTCGACCTGGAACCTGCCGAGCTGCTGGGCGAGCAGGCCGCCGACTACGAGAAGGTCTCGGACGTGCTGGACGTCTGGTTCGACTCGGGCACCTCGTGGTTCCACGTGCTGCAGCGGAACGATCCGGACAGCTACCCGGCCGACCTGTACCTGGAGGGCTCGGACCAGCATCGCGGCTGGTTCCATTCATCGCTCCTGACCAGCGTGGCGATCAACCGGCAAGCGCCGTACCGGCAGGTGCTCACGCACGGCTTCACGGTCGACCAGAAGGGTCGCAAGATGTCCAAGTCGCTGGGCAACGTGATCGCGCCGCAGAAGCTCCTGAAGACGCTGGGGGCGGACATCGTGCGCCTGTGGGTGTGCTCGGCCGACTACCGCGGCGAGATGACGGTGTCGGAAGAGATCCTGGCGCGCATGAGCGATGCCTACCGGCGCATCAGGAACACCGCGCGGTATCTCCTGTCGGCGATCGACGACTTCGATCCGCAGCAGGATGCCTTGCCGATGCACGAGCTGCTGCCGCTGGATCGCTGGGCGGTGGATCAGGCGCTCCTGACCCAGCAGGCGGTGTGCGATGCGTGGGAGGCCTACCAGTTCCACGGCGTCTACCAGCGGGTGCACCACTTCTGCTCGATCGAGATGTCCAGCTTCTACCTGGACATCGTCAAGGACCGCCAGTACACGATGCCCGCGGACAGTGCCGGACGCCGCTCGGCGCAGACCGCCATGCACCTGATCAGCGATGCGCTGGTGCGCTGGGTGACGCCGGTGCTGTCGTTCACCGCCGACGAGATCTGGCAGCAGATGCGCACCCGGGACGATCGGCTGGCCGACACGGTGTTCACCCAGACCTGGTCCGAGCGGTTGTTCGCGCTCGATGCGGACGGCGAGTCCGCGACTGGGCCTGCAAGCGGGCCTGCAAGCGGGCCGGCGATCGGACGCGAGGACTGGTCCGCGATCATCGAGGTGCGCGAGGCGGTGTCGAAATCGCTGGAAGTGCTGCGCGCCGCCGGCGACATCGGCGGTGGCCTGGACGCCACGGTGAGCGTGTACGCGGACGCCTCGACCACCGAGCGGCTGTCGATCCTGGGCGATGAGCTGCGGTTCGTGCTGATTACCTCGGAGGCGACGGTCGCCGAGCTGGAGAAGGCGCCCGAAGCGGCCGACCGCTACACGCTGAGCGGCGGTGCGATCGCGGTGCACGCCCAGCGCACGGCGGCCGAGAAGTGCGTGCGTTGCTGGCACCGGCGCGACGATGTCGGCACCCATGCCGAGCACCCCGAGCTATGCGGCCGCTGCGTCGAGAACGTCGCCGGGTCCGGCGAGACGCGGCGCATCGCCTGATGCCCCTCATCCTCAGCTACGGCATCGCCTTCGTGGTGGTGGTGCTCGACCAGATCACCAAGGTGGCGGTCGAGCGCTCGATCGCGCTGTACGAGCAGATCGTGATCACCGGCTTCTTCAACCTGACCAAGGCCTACAACGAAGGGGCCGCGTTCAGCTTCCTGGCCGACAGCGGCGGCTGGCAGCGCTGGTTCTTCACCACGGTGAGCGCGGTGGTCAGCGTGGTGCTGATCGTCTGGCTGGCGCGCATGCACCGGAGCGAGCGCTGGCTGGCGTTGTCGATCTCGCTGATCCTGGGCGGGGCGATCGGCAACCTGATAGACCGCGTACTGTACGGACACGTGATCGATTTCCTGCAGGTGCACTGGAACGGAGAGGCCTATTTCCCCTCGTTCAACGTGGCCGATTCCGCCATCACCGGTGGCACGATCCTGCTGCTGATCCTGACCTTCTTCGACAAGCCGGACCCGGCCGAGCCGACCGGCCGGATCGACCAGTTCGACAAGACCGACAAGACCGACAAGGAGCCCGTTTCATGAAGATCCTGCTCGCCAACCCGCGCGGTTTCTGCGCCGGCGTCGATCGTGCCATCGAGATCGTCGAACGCGCCATCGAGCTGTACGGCGCACCGATCCACGTGCGTCACGAAGTGGTGCACAACCGCTACGTGGTCGACGGCCTGCGCGAAAAGGGCGCGATCTTCGTGGAAGAGCTGGACGAGGTGCCGGACGGGGCCACGGTGATCTTCAGCGCCCACGGCGTGCCCAAGGCGGTCGAGGACAACGCCAACGATCGCGGCCTGCAGGTGTTCGACGCCACCTGCCCGCTGGTCACCAAGGTGCACCTGGAGGTGGTCAAGTACGCGCGCGAAGGGCGCGAGGTGATCCTGATCGGCCACGCCGGGCATCCCGAGGTGGAAGGCACGATGGGACGCTACGACACTAGCCAGGGCGGGCGCATCCTGCTGGTGCAGACCCCGCAGGATGTCCGGACCCTGAAGGTCCGCGATCCGGAGCGGCTCGCCTTCGTCTCCCAGACCACGCTGTCGGTGGACGACACCGCCACCATCATCGAGGCGCTGCGCCAGCGCTTTCCGCACATCGCGGCGCCCAAGCGCGACGACATCTGCTACGCGACCCAGAACCGTCAGGATGCGGTCAAGGCCCTGTGCGAACAGGTCGATCTGCTGCTGGTGGTCGGCGCCACCAACAGCTCGAACTCCAACCGGCTGGCGGAACTCGGCTCGCGCGCCGGCGTCGAATCGCACCTGGTGGCCCGAGCCAGCGAGATCGATGCCGACTGGCTGACCGGACGCCGCGCGATCGGTGTCACCGCGGGCGCCTCGGCGCCCGAGGTGCTGGTCGCCGAGGTGGTGGAACGGCTCAAGGCGGCCGGTGGCGAGGCGCCGGTCGAGTACGCCGGCATCGAGGAGACGGTGACCTTCGCCATTCCGCGCGGGCTGCGCCAGCGCAACGCACCCGGGCCGCCGGCCTGAGTCGGGTTCGTGGCTACTGCTCGCCCTCCCCGACCGAGTCGGGCAGTCCCGGCACGTACGCCTCGCTGATCTGCAGCTGCTGCATCATCGCGCGTCCGCGTACCGTCAGATCGGTGATGAACAGGAACTGGTGGCGCAGGTCGAACGGATAGGCCTTCAGCTGATAGCGCGTCCCCCAGGGATGCTGGTCGACGATCACCAGGACAGGGCGGTCCAGGTCCAGCCAGGCGCTGGTCAGCGCCACGTCCTGCAGCGCATCGCGCAACCGGGCGCTGTCGTGCTCGCCTACGGCGTGGAACTTCGCCACGCACATCAGCGTGCTGGCCCCGTCGTTCGAGGTGCCGATGCTCTCGTTCCAGATGCGATCGTGCGCCACGGTGATCACGTCATCGTTCGGCGTCACCATCTTCAAGGCCCGCATGCCGACGTGGCGCACTTCACCGTAGTGCTTGCCGATCTGCACCCAGTCACCGGCCCGATAGGGTTTCTCCACCAGCGCGACGATGCCGGCGATCACGCTGCTGGCCAGGTCCTTGAACGCGAAACCGAGCGCCACGCTCAGGCCGCCGGCGATGAACACGAAATTGCTGAGCGTGACATCGAACACGATCGGCACGATCAGGCCGATCGCCATCAGCAGCACCACCAGGCGAAGGACCGGTACCGCCCCCAGCACGTACAGGCGTGCCCGGCTGGGCACCACGCCCGCCAGGAACTCGAGCACCCGGCGGAGCACGGCGATCGACACCAGCGCCAGCACGATGATCAGCACGATCTCGAAAGCACCGCCAAGACCGATGTCGTTGACCAGCTGCTTGATGCGTTCGACGCGCGGCGACGGCTCGTCCATCAGATGGCTGCCATCGACCAGCCGGCCTCGCTCAACGCGGTGTGCACGGCCGGATAGGCGCACGGCACCACGCTCCACAGGCGCGTGTCGGGATCGCATTCCACGAAGCCTGCCCGATGCAATGCGCGCAGCAGCGCCTCGAGCTGCAGCGTCAGCGGCAGCACCAGCCCGAGGTCCACGCGTCTCAGGCCTGCGTGGACCAGCAACGCCTGCAGCACCAGCATCGCCTCCGTCTCGTGCCCGTTCGGCAACAGTCGATCGGCATCGTGGGTCACCCACAGCGTGCCGTCGCCCTGGCGCGGCGGCGCGGGTTCCTCGGCACCGTCGGGATCGTGGTTCACCCGCTTCGCATCCTGCCCCTCGTCGTGCTCCCGTCCGTGCTCCTCGTCCTGTTCGGGCAAGGTTCTCAGGCCACGCTGCCACAGACTCCGGGCGACCCACGGTATGCCTCGACTTCGCGCCGCCAGCTCGCGCAGGTAATCGTGCGCCAATGCCCCTTCCTCATCGCGCGCGAACACGTCCGCATCTCCCTTCAGTGTGTGGATGCGCAGGGCCTGCCCGTCGCGCTCCTCGATCAGCGAGGCCAGCCAGCCGGCCAGCCGATCCGCATCGAAGGGCGGCCAGACCAGCGGGACGGGCAGCAGCAGATCCGCGCCGGCGGCTCGAACGAGATATCGCCAGGTCCAGGCGTCCACGCCGACCAGCCAGCGCCGCTCGCTGGCGGCGATCTGTTGCAGCAGCGCTCGGCAACGCGCCAGGCCGCGAGGGTGGCGCAGGAACCAGCGTTGCAGGCGTGGCACCACGATGGTGCCCTGGCCGGGCGGCTGCTCGATCGGCTCGTCCGGCTTTTCGAGCATCGTGCGACGCGATGGCGGGTCCAGCGTCGCCAGGGCGTGTCGCTCGGCCAGCCGGGCGATCAGGTCGACCGGCTCGCACGGTGGCAGCACCACCACGCGCACGCGTTCCGTGGCGGCGCTCCCCTGACCGCATCCGGGCAGGGATCCGGACAGCAGCTCGATCAGCATGTCCACGTCCGGATCATGCACCGCCGCGTGCAGGGCATCGGTACCCGCACGGCTCAGGCGATCGTCCTGCACCGCCTCGTCGGGCTTCCCGCCGAGCAACCGACGTACCCGATCGTGCAGGCGCTCGAATGCGTGATGGGCCGGAGCCTCCGGCGCGTGATACTCGCTCAGCGAGATCAGCGTTCGCTCGCCGCTCTCGCCCATCAGGCAGGTCGGTTCAAGCCGACTCGGCGTCGTCTTCGGACAAGCCGTCGTACAGCCAGTCCGAGAACAGATCGTCCATGAGCGGCGTCAGCACATAGTTCAGCAACGGCACGAGCAGCAGTGTCTGCAGGAACAGCTTCAACAGCAGCGGCGGATCGACCGGTGCGAACTTGACCGCGTACGAGACGATCACCAGCGCCGGGAAAAGACCGCACCATTTCACGATCATCAGTTTCCAGGTCGGCGGGGAAACGCCCTTCTTAGGGTCACCCATGGGGCAGCAGGATCTATGGTCGGGTAGGCGCCCCAGTATGGCCTCGTACGATACGCCGCCACGTCGAACGCGCCTTCCCGGGTAGCATTTTCCGGCCGACCCGGATCAGCTGGCCTTCAACAGCGCCTGTACCGAGACGATGCGCGAGGTCGCCGCCTTGATGATCTCGGCGGGCGAGTTCAGGTCGATGCCGGCCTGCTGCAGGCGACGGGCCAGCAGCAGGTTGCTCGCGCCGGGTATCGAACTGTGACCGGTGTCGGGCGTCTCGGACTGGATGATGAGCAGCGAGCCGGTGACCAGGTCGGTGTAGGTGATTTCCCCCGAATGGTTGCGATACCAGTCGCGTGCCGTCGTCGAGGCCTCGATGAATGCCGGCGGAAAGTCCCAGGACGCCAGCAGCCAGCTGCTGAGCACGGTGCGCAGCTTGTCCACCACCGACGACAGCTGCTGGTCGGTCTCGAACCGCTCGGGGTGACGATTGGCAGCCCCCAGCACCAGCAACTCGCCCAGATCCGCGGTCAGCGCGACCAGGGCGGCCACCTCGGGCTTTAGCTCGGGCACCGACTTGGCCAGCACCTGCACGATCGCCGCCGACAGGGTCGTGCGCCGCGTGTAGCGCTTGAACCGCTTGCTGATGATCGCCGAGGCGGGCTGCAGGGTGTTGGCCTGCAACAGCTCCTCGATGGTGCGCTGCGTGGCACCCACGCCCAGCCGCGATATCGCCCCGCGGATGCTGGTCGTCGCATCCGCCGCGCCACCCGCCTCGGCCCGGTTGGACGCCTGCACGATGTGCGCGGTCAGACCGGGGTCGGACTGGATGATCTCGGCAAGCTCGGGGATGCCGGCAACGGTGGGCAGCGCCTTCAGGATCCGCACGCCGGCATCCGGGGAGCTGGCCAGGATCGGCTTGTACGCGGCCATGGCGGCGACGATGTCGTCGAACACCACGTTCTCCAGGTCGCCGACGTCGACATCGATCACGTGGATGGCGTTCTTCTGCTGTTCGCGCAGCAGGATGTCGAGCTGCTCGCGGCCGAACTTGACGATGCGCGCCATCGAGCTGGTGCGCGCACTCTGGTAGACCGCCTTGTCCACGAACAGGGGCTGCAGGGCATCCTTGCTGCCGGAGCCGAGTTGCCCGACCTCGTCCTTGCCGTTGTAGAGCGTCAACGAGCCCTCGACCAGGAACATCAGCCAGCGATGCGAGGCGTCCGGCTGCAGGACATCGTTGCGTTGCACGTGCGTCAGCGCGGCGGTCCGGCACAGGGCCGCCCGGTTGCCCGCGTTCAGCTCGTTGACCGGCGATACCGCGGCCGCTGCGGCCAGCAGCACCGGCAGGTTCGCATCGGCGCCGGACTGGGCCGGACCGCTCTCGCTCTTGAAGGCCATCAGGATCGGCTCATCGGGTTGTTCATGAGGGAGAACACGCAAGATCCACGCCTTGCCGGCCGCTCATCGAGGCACCCGGCAGTCCGGTTCCACACCGTACGGGCTGAACCGGTTGGGGGGCGACAGGGCGATGTCGGTCAGGTCGGCGGCCAGTACCGGCATCGACAGCTCGAGCGAATCCTGTCCCTCGGTCCCGAGCGCGTTGACCCGGGCGGTGATGCGCAGGTCGGACCAGGAGGCGTTGCCCTTCGGGTAGGCGAGCCGGAAATAGCCGGTGCCGTTCGCATCCGTGAGCAGCGTCCCGTTGCCATCCAGCGTGGCGAAGTTCGCCGCATCGGCCACCGCGGTCAGCACCGCCGGATCCTGCGGATCGAGCAAGCCGTTGCCGTTGACATCCTCGCCCCGCTCCACGTCCAGGATGCGGTTCAGGTTCGCATCCTCCGCCTCGCAGTCGATCGTCGACGCCGCCGACATGCCCCAACGATCCGCCTTCCAGTCCGACGCCTCCTGCGAGGGCGCAGGTTCGGGTCGACCGTTCTCGTCGACCAGCACCAGGTAGCCCTTGCGGTAGGACAGCGGCGCGACCGATACCGCCACGCTGGCATCGGCCAGCGGCACGCCCGATCCGTCGGCCACCTGCACCACCAGGTTCTGCGCGTACTGGGTGTCCAGGCCGATCGACTCCAGCCCGCTGCCGGCGCCCACCGTCACGTTCAGGCGGCGTTCCACCACGCTCGATCGCACGCTGGAGGCGAGCGCCCCACCCGTGGATGCACTGGCCCCCTGCACGGTGGCGAAGATCTCGATCGCCTCGTTCTCGGTCGCGCCGCTGCCGGCGACGAACCCGGTGCGGGCGCGACCGTCGGCGTCGGTGATGGCCGAGGCCGGGTTCAGTTGACCGCCGTGCAGGTCGTTGGCGGTGAACACCACCTCGCGGTTCTTGACCGGATTGCCACCGGCATCGCGCACCAGCGCGGTGATGTCGGAGCGGCCGCCGACGAAGACGCGGCTGGACGTGGTGGACACGTCCACCAAGGCCGGCACGGTCGCGACGAACTCCAGCTCGAAGGTGCCCGAGGGGTCGCCATCGAGGGCATCCTGTACCCGCAGCTGCGCGGTGCCGGCGCTGCCCGAGCTGAGCGGTATCCGGATGCGACCGCCGGCATCGGTGCGCAGCACGCCGCCGCCGAGCAGCTGGCCCGCCGAGGTGGTGATGCGCAGCTCGCCGTCCACCACCGGCTGCCCGTTGCTGCTCCACAGCACATCGACGCTCTCCACCCGGTTGACACCGAACTCGGTCGCGCCGTCCGGCGTCGAGAAGGACAGCTGATCGGTGGAGACGTCCAGTTCGAGGGTGTGGGTCAGCGAGGGATCGTCCAGCGCCTCGATGGTGACCGTGTCGTTGCCCAGCTCCGTGCCGATGCGCAGAGTCGCCCGCCCGTTCGGATCGGTGACGGGCTCGGCCGGCAGGACGCGGTTGCCGTTCGCGGTGCTGACGTTCAGCGCACGGTTGATGATCGGCTCGCCATCGCCGGCGGTCAGCGTGACGGCAAGCTCCAGCTCGTTGCCGATCACCACGCTGCGCTCGCCACCCTGCACGTCCAGCACGGTACCGTAGGCATTGACGGCGATCTGCTGGCTGAAGGTACCGGCGCTCACCTCGACCTCGATCCGGCGGTTGCGAAAATCCTGCGGCATGCGCAGCACCGCGCTGGCCATGCCGTTCTCGTCGGTGATGCCGATCACGTCCTGCAGCACCCCGCCGGAGGCCGACCACCGCACCTCGGTCGCCGCCATCGGCAGGCGCTGGTCATCGATCAGCGTGGCGGTGATCGTCACCGGATCGGACCCACCGGTCTTCAGGTCGACGGCATCGCTGAACAGATCGATGTTGATCGTCTCGGGCTGCGCGGCGCCCAGGTCCGGCCCGCCGTTGGTCGGCCGCCCGTTCGCATCGAAGGTCGTGCCACCGCCCGAGGCGGTCACGTCCGATGTGCTGCGCGCGCCGCAGCCGCCCAGGCCCAGCGCGACGAGGCTGGCCAGCACCACCCATCGAATCCGGCCCGCCGCGCCGGTGCGATCGGCCCTGTCGAGGGCGATCACCGGAAGCCACCGAAGTAGTGCTGCAGCCCGATGTGGGCCGAGGTGAGGTCGCCATCCCCGAAGTAGCGCAATTCGAAGTTGATGCCGGTCCGCTCGTTGCCGAACAGGTTCACACCGGCGCCGAGCACGTTCACCGTCTCGTTGCTGGTGCCGCCGCTGCCGTCGCCGAACAGCGTGTCGCGGTCTATCTCCTGGCGGGCCTGGCCGGCCAGCACGTAGACCATGGTCCGATCGACGGTGATCCCGAACCGGGCCATGATCGCCTGGTAGCTGGCCACCGATTCGCTCAGGATGCTGCCGCTGTCGTCCGACATCGCTCCCAGGTCGGCCTCGAGCGCGAAGAAGCGACCCAGCTGGAACCCCAGCTTGGCGCTGATCGTGCCCAGGCTGGCATCGTCGGCGCCCAGTTCCAGCGTCGAGTCCGCGAACCCGCTGCCGATGTAGACGGTCGGCCCGTCCGCCTCGGCGACGCCTGCCGTCAGGGCCAGGCCGGCGATCAGACCGGCGATCAGCACGGCGGCCGGCTTGCGCAGAAGCGTGTTCATGAGGCGTGTCTCCAGCAGGGGATGCGTGCAGGAAGGCCCGAGGGTCGGTCCTCCTCGTCGGCACCCGCATTGCCCGTTGTGTCGGCGGGCGCACACGCCTCTTTAGAGCGCGGTCACGATGTTCACGTCCCGATCGACCATTCGCGCCGAGCCGAGAGAGCGGTATCATCAGGCGATGGACCCGCTCGCTTCACGTTCGGGCCGCTCGATCCTGGCGGCCGTGATCCTGTTCGCAGGCCTGGCGATGGTCGGCTGCGATCGATCCGGGGTGCCGGACGGGGCGGCGGCGAGCGACGAGACGGCGATCTCGCTGAACATCGGTGACACGGTCGGCGAGGTGCGCTTTCGCACGCTGGACGGCACGCAACCGCGTCTGGCCGACTTCGCAGGACCGGTGCTGGTCAACTTCTGGGCCACCAGCTGCGCGGTCTGCCTGGAGGAGGCGCCCGATCTGGTCGACCTGCGCGAACGATGGTCGGCCGACGGCTACGAGATGATCTCGGTGGCGATGCCCTACGACCGGCCCGACGCGGTGCTCGAACTGGCCAGCGCGAACGGCTGGACGCACCCGGTGGCGATCGACCTGGACGGCAAGGTCCTGGGCGCGTTCGAGCCGATCATCGGCACCCCCACCAACCTGTTGATCGGGGCCGACGGCACGTTGCTGGAACGCTACGTCGGACGCACCGACCTGGGTGCCCTGGAGCGCCGGCTGCGCACGCTGCTCGAGCGACGCGCGGACCTGGACACCGGCACCGCCGATGTGGGCACCGCCGATGCCGGTGCGAACGCCAGCGCGGTCGGCTACATCAGCTCGACCACGACGAGGTAGGCATCGCTGTCGTCGAAGCGATCGGGCAGATCGCTCATGCCCTGTTCGAAGACGATCTGCAACGTGTCGCCGATGCTGCGCCCCACCAGCGATCGGGTCAGGTACGCCGGCGCGCCTTCGTTGATGCCGGCACGCAGCGTGACCGGCTCGTCGATCTGGTCGGAGGATTCCACCAGGGCGCCGCTGCTCCAGCTGTACATCCGGTAGTCCAGCACCACCGGATCGCCGAACGCGATGCGATTGCCCGTGCCGCTGGAGAGCTTGCGGCGCGCCGAGAAGCTGGGCAGGAAGTCGTTGCCGGGCGAGACGAGCAGCGTGTCGCCGGCACTGTCCACCTCGGGGAAGGTGAAATCGTTGGCGATCATTTCCGTGCCGGCCGGCCCGGACACGGCCGTACCGCCGCTGTCGCAACCGGCCAGTGCCAGCAACGGGACGAGCAACAGCGGAGCGAAGGATCTGGACAGGCTTGCATTCATGAGTGGATGGCTACCGTTCGTGTATCGAGTGAGGTGCGGCCCGGCATGGCCTGCCGGGCCTGCCGGGTCGGACGGGTCGGAATCAGCGAGTGGCCGCGACGACCGGCGCCCTGGGCAGCCAGACATCCTCGATCAGCATCGTGCGGCCGGTGACCAGTTCGGCCCGTGCCATGAACTGGTGGTGCGTCAGCGGCAGGCGCTCGATGCCGCGCTCGGTCAGCGTGCCGAGCTCGCCCGCATCGATGATCGAATCGCTGTCCAGGTCGGTCCATAGCGAGAGCCCGTCCAGCTCGATCCCCTCGATGAATCCGGACGCGTCCGCATCCAGCGTCGCCAGTTTCTCGAACCCGTCGGAGTACACGCCGGGCAGGTTGCCGAACAGGCGGCGGCCGTCGATCCGTCCCGATCCGGTGCCGCTGACCAGGATGCCGGCGGAGGGGGCGAACCATTCGCGCAACGTCTCCACGACGCCGTCCCCGTCGATGTCGATCAGGTAGTCGCCGCGCACCACCTCGATCCGCCCGCGGTTCGGCAAGTCCAGCGCGATCGGCGAGACCAGCGTGCGCACGCAGTGCGCCCGTTCGGAGGCGCCGGCATCGTTCAGCGCGATCAGGGAGTGGATCGCGACCTGATCGAATCCGTAGGCCGCCCCGTTCCACTCGATCTCCCACGACCCCTTCCAGGCCTGCTCGGCCCAGTTGGCGCGCTGCGGCAGCAGCTTCTTGTGCGTGACATCGTCCGAGGACAGGGTGATCACGAGCTGCCGATCCCGATCGTAGAGCTCGTAGCGCGGCGCGAAACCGTCCTCGTCGCCGCTGAACACGTCCACCCCGCCCCACACCGCGTCGCCACCGGTCTCGACCCGGCAGTCCGGCGCGTCCGGTACGCCGGCCGTGACGATCGGTGCCGGTTCGGTGAGTTCGACCGCGACCGTGGCGGTGTCGTGGGAGCCACAGGTGCCGCGCACCCCGTACTCGATCGCGTAGTGGCCGCTCGCCGTCGTGCCGCTCACCAGCAGTCGATTCGTGCCCGGCTCCACCGAGACGTTGCCGGGCACGTTGTGCCCGCGCAGATCGAGCGCCTCCACCTCGTTCTCGCAGACCGTGTCGTTGGCCAGCACGTCGATGCCGAAATCCACGCCTCGCTCGCGAACGATCCCGTCGTCGACCGCAAGCGTCGGCTCCAGCGCGACCGGCAACCTGACGAAGCCTGCGTTGACATGCTCGATGGAACAGGCCGAATCGACGGGGGTGTTCCGGTCCGCAGGCAACGAGAACGCGGGCGTCACGCCATCGGCCTGCACGAAGCTGGACCCTGCCACCGGCTGTCCTGCCCGGGAGGTGGGCTCGTGCCCATCCGGCGTGACGAACCGGATCCGGTAGGCGCTTTCGTCCAGGTCGCTGATGGCGTAGTTCCCGAAGCGGTTGGTCAGGGTGTTCGTTCGCACGGCACCGTCGGTACCGAGCAGCTCGACGAGCATCTGCGGCAGCACGCTGTCGGTCGCGTCGAACACGCCGTTCGCGTTGTCATCGATCCAGGCCACCCCGCACACGGCGTGATCCGGTGGCGGCAGAACGGGCGGTGTCGGTACGAAGGAGGCATCGCAACGCACGATGTTCGGCTCGTCCTGCGTCAGACAGATCTCGCGGGTGGCCCCGTTGCCCAGCGCATCGTTGTCCCCGCCGAGCGCACCGTTCCTCAGTGCGGCGTCGGCGGCGCCGAAGCGCACCACGTAGCACTCGTCGATGTCCAGGTTGCCGAAGAAGTACTGCCCGTCGGAATCGGTTCGCGTGCTGTGCAGCACCTCGCCTCCCTGCAGCAGGACGATCGGGGAGCCGCTGATGAAATCCTCGTGGTTGTCCAGCCGCGAGTCGGTGTTCTCGTCGAACCAGGTACCCCCGGCGATCGAGCCCTTGGTCGGTTCCGCAGGCGGCGCGCCGTCCACCAGCACGCAATCCTGGAAGCCGGACCCGGGCTCGCCGTAGATGCCGACCGCCGCGATCGTGGTGCCGGCCGGTGCCGCCAGGGTCACCGCATTGGCACCCGAGAGCTGGGGCGGCACGTCGGTCGTCGATGTGGCCAGCGTACGGGCCTGTCCATCGAGGAAGGCGAGCGTGATGCTGGCGTAGTCCACCGCATGCACCCCGCAGGTGAGCCGGTAGTCGGTGCCGGCCCTGGCCGGTGTCGTACGGTAGGCGCATTGGCTCGCATCCAGCGAGGTGATGTCGATCGGTACCTCGTCGCTGTCGCAGACCTGCCAGGGCGAGCTGCGGTTCGACGAGGTCAGCAGGTCGTCGCTGACGACCTCGGACGCGTGTGCGCCCGAGGCGAGCAATGCGGCACCGAAGGCGGTGGTGCGAACGATCGATGCGAGGGATCTTGCTGGCATGGGCGGGTCTCATGCGGTGGCCGGGGCGGGTAGCGCCCGCCATTCACGAACCGCGCCCGAAAGCGATCGCGGGCAAGCGATCGCGACTCGCGATACCGGCGAATCGGGATTGTCCGGTACCGATCACCGGGGTACCCTGCACGGGTTCGCTTGCCGCAAGCGCCGTCAGGCCCGGGCCTTCGAGCGCCCCCTTCACACCGACGGGCACCGTGTCGATCACCCGGTGCCGGTGACCATCGACCGATGCTCTGGATAAAGTCCCTGCACGTGATCTTCATGGTCACCTGGTTCGCCGGCCTGTTCTACCTGCCGCGCCTGTTCGTCTATCACGCCCAGGCGCCCGTCGATGCGCTGCAGCAACGCGAGACCTTCAAGGTCATGCAGCGAAAGCTGCTGGGCATCATGAGCCTGGGCGCCCTGCTGACACTGGTGTTCGGCACCGTCCTGCTGATCGTGTGGATGCCGGGTTTCGCGCAGGCGCCGTGGATGCAGGCCAAGCTGCTGCTGGTGCTGGCGCTGCTCGGCTACCACGCCTGGTGCGCAAAGATCGTGCGGGCCTTTCGCGAGGATCGCGAAACGCACTCGCACGTCTGGTTCCGCTGGTTCAACGAGGTGCCGGTACTGGCCCTGTTCGCGATCGTGATCCTGGTGATCGTCAAGCCGGGCTGAGCCCGGGTGCGCTCAGGAGTCCTGGGACTCGGGGGCGGCCGGTGACACGCAGCCGGGCCGGAACGGCTCCAGTTCCTTGAGCGCGCGCTCGTAGACCTGGCGCTTGAAGAAGATGACCTCGCCGGGCGGTGTCCAGTAGTCGATCCAGCGCCACAGGTCGAACTCGGGCTTCGGCCCGGCCTCCAGGTCGAACGCCGACTCGCAGCAGGCAAGCCTCAGCATGTACCAGATCTGCTTCTGGCCGATGCACAGCGGCGTCTGGTTCTTGCGCACGTAGCGGCGCGGCAACCGGTAACGCAGCCAGCTGCGCGTGCTGCCCAGCACCTCGACCTGCTCGGGCGCAAGCCCCGTCTCCTCGCGCAGCTCCCGGTACATGGCCTGCTCGGGCGTCTCGCCGGCGTCCATGCCGCCCTGCGGGAACTGCCAGGCATCCTGGCCGACACGGCGCGCCCAGAACACCAGCCCGTCATCGTTGCTGAGGATGATTCCGACGTTGGCGCGATACCCGTCGCTGTCGATCATCCTTGGCCACCTCGCTGTCATCGTCCGGCCGATGATCTAAACAAATTTGAGCACCGCTGACAAACCGGATGGTTGCCGACCGGCTCAGGTCCTGGGCAGCGTCACCCCGCGCTGGCCCTGATACTTGCCGCCGCGATCCTTGTAGGAGGTCTCGCAGACCTCGTCGCTTTCGAAGAACAGCATCTGCGCCACCCCTTCGTTGGCGTAGATGCGTGCCGGCAGCGGCGTGGTGTTGGAGAATTCGAGCGTGACGTGGCCTTCCCACTCGGGTTCCAAGGGCGTTACGTTCACGATCAACCCGCAGTTGGAGACGAACACACCGGCCTCCAGTGCGAAGTTGCCGGTCTCGGGTGCGCTCAGACAGTAGACGTCATGGCTGCCGGGCGTCTTGCGCATGCGGGTGATCTTGTGGTTGAGCAGCTTTTCGGCACTGGCGGCCTGGCTTTCGTAGGCGGCGACGAGACTCGAGCGGGCCGTCAACAATTCGAGCGTCGTGTGATCTGCAGACACCGCATCGTTCGTGCGCACAGGATCGGAGTGATGACGATGCGTTCCCGGCTCGTCGACGTGGACGCCATGACGCAGGCCCCCGTCGTCCGCAAGCCGATGGGTGGCGAGCATGTGTCCGGTCAAAGGCTGGAACGTCATCTCGTCGCCACGCCGCAAACTGCGATAAAGCGGCATCAGCGATGTGCCGACACTCAGCTTGTCGGCGGCCATCATGGTGCCATCACGCAGCACGAACTCGTGATCGGGGGTGGCGCGGATAGTCCTGCCGTTGTCCAGTTCGATCTCGAGCAAGGAATCCTGACCGATCAGGCGTGGCGCCTCCAGCTCGGTGACGATGACCTTGCCGAGCGGCCCCATGCCGTAACCGAAGAAACGCTCGCCGGTCTCGGCGGCACGCGTCATCGCCTCCAGCGACAGGCTGCGACCATCCACCAGGGCGACGCGGGTATCCGCCGAGAAACAGCGAGCGTACGTGCTCTTGCCCAGGCAGATCGTCAGCACGCTCCTCGGAATCCGGAAGTACTCCACCGTGCGCGCCAGCGCGAACGAGTTGGGCGGGATGATGCAGGTGTCGCCCTGCACGTCGACGAAGCTGTTCGCATCGAACGCCTTCGGGTCCACGATGGAGGAATTGATGTTGGTGAAGATCTTGAATTCGTCGGCGCAGCGCACGTCGTAGCCGTAGCTGGACGTGCCGAACGAGACGATCTTCTGCCCGTTCGCATCCGCTCTCACCTGACCGGGCTCGAACGGCTCGATCATGCCGTGCGACTCGGCCATGCGGCGGATCCAGCGGTCTGACTTGATGCTCACGGGCGGCTCCGCGGTGGCGCGGGACAAGAGTGCCGCGTGACCGCTGTTCGAATCGGTCTAGGTGTTCTGGATGACGATGTTGGGGAAGGCGCTGCTGTAGTCCTTGGCGCGCTGCGACAGGCGCGCGGTGGCGTTGCGCGCGATCTCCCGATAGGCCTGTGCGGCGTTGCTGTCCGGGTCGGACACCACCGTGGGGCGACCGCTGTCGGCCTGGCGCCGGATCGACAGCTCCAGCGGCAGGGAACCGAGCAGCGTCACGCCGGCCTCGTCGGCCATGTGGGCCCCGCCGCCCTGCCCGAAGATGTGCTCCTCGTGGCCGCAGTTGCTGCACACGTGGGTGGACATGTTCTCCACGATGCCCAGGATCGGCACCTCGACCTTTTCGAACATCTTCAGACCCTTCCTGGCGTCCAGCAGGGCGATGTCCTGCGGGGTGGTGACGATGATCGCGCCCGACAGCGGCACCTTCTGCGACAGGGTCAGCTGGGTGTCGCCGGTGCCCGGCGGCATGTCGATGATCAGGTAGTCCAGGTCGCGCCAGTTGGTGTCGTTGAGCAGCTGCTCCAGCGCCTGGGTGACCATCGGGCCGCGCCAGATCATCGGTGTCTCCTCGTCGATCAGGAAGCCGATCGACATGGTCTGCACGCCGTGGTTCTCCATCGGCTCCAGGCTCTTGCCGTCCTTGGACTCGGGCTGGCCGGCAAGGCCCATCATGCGCGGCTGGCTGGGCCCGTAGATGTCCGCATCCAGCAGGCCCACGCTGGCCCCCTCGGCCGCCAGCGCCAGCGCCAGGTTCACCGACGTGGTCGACTTGCCCACCCCGCCCTTGCCGGAGGCGACGGCGATGATGTTCTTGACGTTCTCCAGCCGCTTGATGCCCTTCTGCACCGAATGGGCGATGACCTTCTGGGTGATGCTCACCTGCACATCGGCGACACCGGTATCGCGGGCCACCGCCGCGACCACCCGCTCTCGCAGCGTGTCGTGCCAGCCCTTGGCCGGATAGGGCAGTTCGATGTCGATGCTGACCGTATCCTGACCCAGACGGATGGCGCGCACGCTCTTCGCGGCCACCAGGGAGGCCTGCAGGTGCGGGTCGATGACCTGGTCGAGCGCCTGCTCGACGGCGTCGCGCGATAGGTCGGGCATGGCGAACGGGGCTCCTGGGTGGGCGGTGGCGGAACGGCACCGGGCCGATGGCGGAAACTTGACGGCGCGCCGACGCAACGGGCGGCCCGGTCCGTCGACGCCGATCGGACCGGAGGCGGTGCCTCCGACTGATAGACTGCGCGGTCAACCCGCAATCATACACATCCGGCATGCCCCGCCGTCTCCTGGTCACCGCAGCCCTGCCGTACGCGAACGGCCCGCTGCACATCGGCCACCTGCTCGAGTACATCCAGTGCGACATCTGGGTGCGCTACCAGCGCATGGCCGGCAACGAGTGCCTGTGGGTGTGGGCGGACGATGCGCACGGCACGCCGATCATGTTGCGCGCCGCGGCCGAAGGCATTGCGCCCGAGGCGCTGATCGAGCGGGTCAAGGGCGAGCACGAGCGCGACATCGCAGGCTTCCTGCTGTCTCCGGACAACTTCCACACCACGCACTCGGAGGAGAACCGCGAGATCTCGGCCGACATCTACCGGCGGCTGAAGGCGGCCGGGCACATCGTGACGCGCACCATCAGCCAGCTCTACGATGCCGAGCGCGAGATGTTCCTGCCCGATCGCTACGTGAAGGGCGAGTGCCCCAACTGCGGCACGCCCGACCAGTACGGCGACAACTGCGAGCATTGCAGCGCCACCTACGATGCCACCGAGCTTGCGAACCCGATCAGCCAGCTGTCCGGCAGCGCACCGGTCCTGAAGGATTCCGAGCAGTACTTCTTCGCGCTGGGGCACTTCACCGACATGCTGCACGCCTGGACCCAGAGCGGCGCACTGCAGCCGGAGATCGCCAACAAGCTGCGCGAGTGGCTCGATGCGGGCCTGCAGGACTGGGACATCTCGCGCAACGCCCCCTACTTCGGCTTCCAGATACCGGATGCGCCCGGCAAGTACTTCTACGTCTGGCTCGATGCGCCGATCGGCTACATGGCCAGTCATCGCCATCTGGCCGAGCGCACCGGTGAGGACTGGGAGGCCAGCTGGGCCCCCGGATCGGAGGTGGAGCTGTACCACTTCATCGGCAAGGACATCGCCAACTTCCACGGCCTGTTCTGGCCGGCGATGCTCGAAGGTGCAGGCTTCAGGAAACCCACCGGCGTGTTCTGCCACGGCTTCCTGATGGTGGACGGGCAGAAGATGTCCAAGACGCGCGGCACCTCGATCACCGTGCAGACCTGGCTGCAGCACCTGGATCCCGAACCGCTGCGCTACTACTTCGCCGCCCGGATGAGCCCGGCGGTGGTGGACCTGAACCTGAACCTGGACGATTTCGTCACGCGGGTGAACGCGGACCTGGTCGGCAAGGTGGTCAACATCGCCAGCCGCTGCGCAGGCTTCATCACCAAGCGCTTCGACGGCAGGCTGTCGGCCTCGCTGGGCGAGGAGCACCTGAGCGCCTACGAGCACTTCGTCGGTGCCCGCCACATCGTGCAGGGCTACTACGAGCAGCGCGAGTTCGGCAAGGCCATGCGCGAGATCATGCTGCTGGCCGAGCACGCCAACACCTGGATCAACGATGCCGCACCCTGGGTGCTGATCAAGGACCCGGAACGCGCCGCCGAGGTGCAGGTCATCTGCACGCTGGGGCTGAACCACTTCCGGGTCATCGCCACGCTGCTGGCGCCGGTGCTGCCGAGCCTGGCCGAGAAGACCGAGGCCTTCCTGAACACCACCCTGACCCTGCCCTCGCTCGACACGCCGCTGCTCGATCACGCCATCGAGCGCTACGTGCCGATGATGACGCGCATCGAGTCCGACAGCGTCGAGAGGATCCTGGAGGCGACCCGCGAGTCGGGGGCGGCAACCGGCGCCGCGGGTGCGAGCGTCGCCGACACCGAAGCGGAACCTTGCGAGCCGCTGAAGCCCGAGATCACCATCGAGGACTTCCAGAAGATCGACCTGCGCCTGGCGCGCATCGTCGAGGCGAAGCCTGTCGAGGGCGCGGACAAGCTGATCGAGCTGACGCTGGACATCGGTCTGGAGACCCGCACCGTGTTCGCCGGCATCAAGTCGGCCTACACGCCCGAGCAGCTGACCGGCCGGTTGACGGTGATGGTGGCCAACCTGAAGCCGCGCAAGATGCGCTTCGGGCTGTCCAGCGGCATGGTGCTGGCCGCAGGGCCCGGTGGTTCGGACCTCTTCGTGCTCACCCCCGACGAAGGGGCGGCACCCGGCATGCGCGTCAAGTAGCGCATCGGCATGCCGACGTCCCGGGTGCCGGCCCCCTGAACCGTGGAGACGCTGCACGGCATCGCCGTGATCCTGATGGGCACCGCGCTGGTGAACAACTTCGTGCTGGTGGAGTTTCTCGGGTTGTGCCCGTTCATGGGCGTGTCGCGGCGTCTGGACAGCGCGCTGGGCACCGGCATCGCCACCGGCTTCGTGCTGACGCTGGCCGCCTTCCTGAGCCACCTGCTGGACACGCTGGTGCTGGTACCGCTCGGCCTGGAGGCGCTCAGGCTGATCGGCTTCATCCTGATCATCGCCGCCGCCGTGCAGTTCGCCGAGATCGTCATCCGCCGCCGCAGTCCGCTGCTGCACCGGCTGATGGGCCTGTACCTGCCGTTGATCACCAGCAACTGCGCGGTGCTGGGGGTGGCGCTGCTGGCGGCACGGCGGCACCTGACGCTGAGCGAGGCGGTGCTGACCGGCCTGGGCGCCTCGCTGGGCTTCACGCTGGTGCTGGTGCTGTTCACCGCGATGCGGGAACGCATCGATGCGGCCGACGTGCCGGCGCCGTTTCGCGGTGCCTCGGTGGCACTGATCGCCGCCGGGCTGCTGTCGCTCGGTTTCATGGGGTTCAGCGGGATGCTGGTGCGGTGAGCCGGGGCGCGCTCGCCGATCGACCACTCGGCAGACCACTCGGCAGACGATCCGCGTGCACGATCCGTTGCTGATCCTGCTGGCCGCCGGCGTGGCGGGGCTGGTCGCGACCGGTGTCGGCGCGCTGCTCGTGCGCGCCGCCCGACCTTCGCCGGACGCCGAGGCCGCTGCCCGGGACGCGCTGGTCGCCCGCGTCGAGGACTGCCTGCCACGCACCCAGTGCGCCCAGTGCGGCTACCCCGGCTGCCGCCCGTACGCCGAGGCCATCCTGGCCGAGCGGGTCGGCATCGATCGCTGTCCGCCGGGCGGGCAGGCGACGATCCGCTCGCTGGCGCGACTGCTGGATCGGCCGGTCGTGCCGCTGGCCTCGGATGTCGGCACTGCATCCGGCCCTAGCGACCCGGCCGGCCCGGCCGGCCCGACCGGCCCGACCGGCGTGCCCTCCGCCTCCGATGGCCCGCCGCCGGTGGCCCGCATCATCGAGGCGGACTGCATCGGCTGCGCGCTGTGCCTGCCGGCCTGTCCGACCGATGCGATCGTCGGGGCGCATCGCCTGATGCACACCGTCATCGCCACCGACTGCACCGGCTGCGAGCTGTGCGTGGCACCCTGCCCGGTCGATTGCATCGTGATGCAACCGCGCGCAGCGCCCGCGCACCCGGGTTCGCCGGCATGAGCGACCCGCCGTGAGCAGGCCACTGCGAATCAGCGGCGGTCTGGCGCTGCCACGCGACAAGCCGGGGCTGGATCGATCGATCCAGACCATCCCGCTGCCACCTGAACTGATCTTCCCGTTGCTGGCGCACGGCGATCGAGCCTTGCAACCGCGCGTCGCGCCCGGCGATGCGGTCCGGGCCGGCGACTGGCTGGCCGATGGGTCGCGTGCGTCGGCCGATGGCCGGGTGAGCGCCATCGAGACACGCGCCGTGTTGCACCCGCGCCTGAGCGAGGCGCCGTGCGTGGTGCTGGACACCCGATCCGTCCTCGAGCCGACGACCACCGTGCAGAGCCCGGGCGATCCCGAGACACCGCACCCGCGGCGGGCACGGCGGCTCGGGCCCGACTCCCCTCTCGCCACGCTGCTGGCCGCCGGTATCGACGGCCAGGGCGGCGCAGGCTTTCCGGCCGCCGGCAAACTGGCCGCGGTGCAGGCGCACGGCTGTCGCCTGCTGCTGATCAACGCCTGCGAGTGCGAACCGGGCATCGCCTGCGACGAGGCCCTGCTGCAGGACGAGGCGGCGGCGGTGGTCGCGGCGATCGAGCGCCTGCGACGGGCGCTGCAGCCCGCCCTGACGGTCATCGCCATCGAGCACGACAAGCCGCGCGCGCTGGCGGCGCTGCGCACGGCACTGGTCGCCTGCCCGGCGGTCACGTTGCTGCTGTTCGAACCGATCTACCCGTCCGGTGCGGAGACGCCGTTGCTGACCCGGGTGCTCGCCCACGCCGGCCTGCCGGCGGTGCCGACCGGATCAAGGCCGGCCGAGCTCGGATTGCTGTGCCTGAACGTCGCCACGGCGCAGGCGCTCGGTCAGGCGCTGGACGGCACGCGGCCGGGTTCGCGCATCGTCACGCTGTCAGGTCCGGATCCGGCGCTGTCGCTCAACGCGCGGGTCACGCTGGGCACGCCGCTGCGCTGGCTGTTCGAGCGCACCGGACACCCGGTCGACGCCAACCGGGCATTGCGCTTCGGCGGCCCGTTGAGCGGTCACGTGCGCACCGCCTGTGCGCACACGCTCGACGCACCGATCACCATCACCACCCACGCGATCGCCCTGTTGCCGGAAGCTGTCGATTCTTCGCTTCCGGCCACACGCCCGTGCATCCGTTGCGGCGCCTGTGCGCCGGTCTGTCCGGTGAACCTGCAACCGCAGTTGCTGCACTGGCACGCCGGCGCCGCGGACCAGGACGCCCTGCACCGGCTGGGCATCGATCGCTGCCTGGAATGCGGCTGCTGCGATGCGGTGTGCCCCTCGGCGATACCGCTGACACTGCAGTTCCGCGCTGCGCGCAGCCTGCGGCGCGAGCGGGCGCGGCGGCACGCCGAGGCCGAGCGCGCCGATACGCTGATCCGTGAACGGCAGGCTCGCCTGCAGCGCGAGGCGTTGCGCGACCGATCGGTCGATACCGGTTCACCGGCGCCGAACGCCAGCGTCAGCGCGGCCCTGGCACGGGTCAAGGCCAGGGCAAAACGTCCGTGAACGCCTCGCTGCCCGGACTGGCCGCGATTCGTGCCAGCCTGCCGAAAGCGCTGCCGGCCACCGGGCCGCTGATGCGCTCGGTGATGTGGGCGCTGCTCCCCGGCACGCTGCTGTCGGCGTGGCTGCTCGGCGTGGGCGTCCTGGTCAATGTGGGGCTGGGCGTGACGAGCGCGCTGATCGCCGAAGCGTCAGCCCTTCGCCTGAGAGGCCGTCCGGTACGCGCCACGCTGTCCGACGGCAGCGCCGCGCTGGCCGGCTGGTTGCTGGCGCTGTGCGTCACGCCCACGCTGCCCGGGTGGCAACTGGTGCTCGGCACATCGATCGCGATCCTGCTGGCCAAGCACGTGTTCGGCGGCATCGGCCACAACCCGTTCAACCCGGCCATGGTCGGCTACGCGGTGCTGCTGATCTCGTTTCCGCAGACCATGAACGTCTGGCCCGCGAGCGCGCTGCAGCCACCCGGCGCGGTGAGTTCGGTGCCGGCCGATCCGACCGCCATGGCCGACGCGGCCGATCCGTCGTCTCGCTGGGACGCGCTGACCCGACAGACGCCACTGGATGCCTGGCGCACGACCCGGCGTCTGGTGGAACCCGATCGGTCATCGGAGCCGATGACCCCGGCGGCCCCGGCGGCCCCGGCGACCGTGGAGCCTGCTCGTCCGCCCGGTCGGGCGCAGGCGCTGATCGCGCTCGCCTGGCTGCTGGGGGGGACGTGGCTGCTGTGGCGGCGCACCATCGGCTGGCACATTCCGGTCGCGCTGCTCGGTACGCTCGCCCTGTGCGAGCTGGTGGCACTCGTGTTCGGTGCCACCACGATCGGGCCGCTGGCCGCGCTGTTCAGCGGCGGTGCCATGCTGGGGGCGTTCTTCATCGCCACCGATCCGGTCAGCGCGGCGGCGACGGTGCGCGGTCGGCTGGTCTACGCCGCCGGCATCGGCCTGATCACGTTCGCGATCCGCAGCGCCGGTGGCTGGCCGGAAGGCATCGCCTTCGGGGTGCTGCTGATGAACGGTGCGGTACCGATGATCGATCGGCTGTCCGGCGCACCGTGAGCGCCCCTTCCCCGATCGCATCGCCCGGACGGGTGGCGATCACGCTCGGCGTGCTGGTCGGTTCTGCCCTGCTGCTGGTGCTGACGGTGGAACGAGGCACCGAGCCGCTGGTGGCGCAGACCCGTGCGCTGAGGCTGGAGCGGCAGATGGCGGCGGTGCTGCCGGCACCGGATCCGGGAGCTCGCACCGTCTCGGAACGGCTCGTGCCGATCGCCTCGGACGAGGACCCCGTGCCGCCACGCTGGATCGAACGACGCTGGGTCGATGGACGACCGGATGCGCTGGTGCTGAACGTGATCGCGCCGGATGGCTACAGCGGCGACATCGACCTGCTGGTGGGAATCGGCGCCGACGGCACGTTGCACGGCGTGCGCGTGATCCGGCACCGCGAGACGCCGGGCCTGGGCGATGACATCGAACGCCAGCGCTCCGACTGGATCACGCGGTTCGACGGCCTGTCGCTGGACACCGTGCCGGCGGCCGGCTGGGCGGTGCGCGCGCACGGCGGGCGCTTCGATGCCTTCACCGGTGCGACCATCACGCCCGCGGCGGTAGTGGGAGCGGTGCATCGGGCGCTGCGGTGGGTCGAGGATCATCACCGGATGCCGGAGCGGATATCGACCGGGCAGCCGGAGCGATGAGCGCGCGACCGATCGACGGACAGCCGCTCGACACGGAACCGGGCGGGGCAACGCGCCGCCGGCGCGGTCTGGTGTTGGACGGCCTGTGGCACCGCAATGCCGCGCTGGTGCAGTTGCTCGGCCTGTGCCCGCTGCTGGCGGTCAGTCACTCGCTGATGAACGCCTTCGCGCTGGGGCTGGCCACGCTGGTCACGCTGCTGGTGTCTAACACGCTGATCGCGGCGCTCGGTCGTCACCTGCACGACGCCATCCGCCTGCCGGCCCAGGTGCTGGTGATCGCCACCGCGGTCACGCTGATCGAGCGGGCGATGCTGGCGGGGCTTCCGGCGCTGCACGCATCCCTGGGCGTGTTCCTGCCGTTGATCGTCACCAACTGCCTGATCCTGGGCCGCGCCGAGGCCTTCGCCCGCCGCGCCCCGGTCAGCGATGCCGCGCTGGATGCGCTGGCGACCGGTAGCGGGTTCGCCGCCGTGTTGTGCTTGCTGGGCGCACTGCGCGAGCTGATCGGACGCGGTACGGTGTTCGGCGATGCGACAAGCCTGCTGGGCGAGGCGGCCGCCGGACTGGAACTGCGCCTGTTCGACGCCGATCACGCACTGCTGCTGGCCTTGCTGCCACCGGGGGCCTTCATCCTGCTGGGGCTGCTGCTGGCCGCCGTGCGGGCGGGCGGCACGATCGGGCGACGCCTCCGCCCTTGACGACCCCGTGCCCGATGCGCCGTTCGCCCCCTTCGTGCGGCCCTCACCCGCCGTATGGACGACCCGACGTTCACGACCCGGATTCAAGCCGATGCTGTTCACCGATGACCGGACCCGCACTCGAGAGCTGTTTCGCAGCGTGTGGAAGAAGCGACTGGCCGACCTGCCGCTCGAACCGCTGGAGCGCCAGATCGCCACCCTGATCGAGGAACATCCCGAGTACCACGACCTACTGTCACGCTCGGACGCGGTGCTCGATCACGACTTCACCGCCGAGGACGGTACCGAGAATCCGTTCCTGCACCTGGGCCTGCACCTGGCACTGCGCGAACAGGTCGGCACCGACCGGCCGCGCGGCATCCGCGAGCTGACCCGCTCGCTGTTGCTCAAGCACGGCGACGGGCACGCGGTGGAGCACCGCATGATGCCGCTGCTGGCCGAGTTCCTGTGGGAGGCGCAGCGTGCCGGACGCGCACCGGACGAGCAGGCGTACCTGGAACGGCTGCGGGCACTCGCTTGAACGGTTCGGCTGCGCGAAAGGCTCGTGGATGACTCGTGGATGACTCGTGGATGACTCGTGGATGACTCGTGGATGGCTTGCGGAAGGCGCCCGGAAGGCGCCCGGAAGGCGCCCGGAAGGCGCCCGGAAGGCGCCCGGAAGCGTGTCGGTTATCGACCTCTCAGGCCCCACCTCGCGCCGTGGACGCCAGCGACCAGCCGATCACGTCGACCAGATCGATCACCGGTACCGTGAACAGCGACTGCAGCGCTTCGCGCCACGGTGCCAGGTTGGTGCACTCCAGCACGACCGCCGCCGGTGCGTGTTCGGCCAGCCGGCGCGCCGCCTCGACCGCCTCGGCGCACAGCCGCGCCGGATCCGGCTGGTCGCACCGCTGCTCGATCACCGCGCGGAAGTGCCCGCCGGACGGTAACCCCTGCACCACGCACGGCGTGCCGTCGCGCGTGGCGATCGGTCCGAGCGCCGCGGCATCGAAGGTGAGGATGCCGATCGGCCCGTTCGCACCATGCTCGACGTGCAGCCGCTCCAGCGCGATCAGGGAACTGCTCACCACCGGCACCGGCAGCGCTTGCGACAACGCGCGCTGCTCGCGGTACAGGAACCCGCAGCTGGTGGTGATCAGCGTGGCACCTTCCTCGATCAGCGTCCGTCCGGCCGCGACGAAGGCCTGGCGCGTGGCGACCGGCAACGTCCGGCGACTCACGACCCGCCGTACCGTGGCGTGCCGGACACGGCGGTGCCGCACCGCGAACGGCAGGCCGGCGGACTGACCGATATCGCGCGGCCAGCGCCGAAAGCCGGTGTCCAGCATCAGCACGCCGACCAGATCGGCCGGTGACTGGCCGGAATCGCGGCACGGGCCTACCATCGGCGTCCACCGATCGGTGCAGCCGCATCGAATCGCGTCCCCTCAGCCGCCGACCCGCGCTCGACATGCAGACGACACCCGACGAACGAAGCGTGGCCGTGATCGGAGCCGGTGCGGTAGGCGTGTGTAGCGCGATTCATTTGCAGCAACGCGGCTGGCGGGTGACGCTGATCGACCGGGCGGCGCCGGGATCGCAGACCTCGTTCGGCAACGCGGGGGTGATCAACGAGGCCTCCATGGTACCGATGAACAACCCCGATCTTCACGCCGACCTGCTGGGTCTGCTGCGCAACGAGCGCGCCGCGCTGCGCTATCGGCCGAAGCACCTGCTGCGCCATCTCGGCTGGCTGCTCGCCTTCCTGGACGCCAGCAAGAGCACCAAGGCGGAGCGGCACACGCGGGCGCTGCACACGATCACCTCGCGTGCGCTGGAGGAGCATCGGGCGCTGATGCAGCGCACCGGCAACGCGCACCGGCTGAGCGCCAACGGCTGGCTGAAGGTCTATCGCGATGGCGGGGCTGGCCGAGCGCGACAGGTGCTGGACGGGTTCACCGGCCAGATGCTGGACGCCTGCGGCGTGCGGCATCGATTGCTGGACGCGCAGGCCCTGGAAAGGCTCGAACCGGCGCTCCGGCCGATCTTCGGCGCAGCCGTTCACCTGGAGTCCGGCGGCGTCATCGACTCGCCCGGACGGCTCATCGGTGAGCACGCCGAGCGTTTCGTGGCGGACGGCGGCCAGATCCTGGACATCGAGGTGCGAGGGTTCGGCGAGGATGAAGGCGGCGCCTGGGTGCGGGATGCCACCGACGCCAGGCGCGTCTTCTCGCGCGTGCTGCTCGCCGCCGGCCCGTGGAGTCCGGACCTGCTCTCGAGTGCCGGGTTCGGCACCCGCATGATCGTGGAACGTGGCTACCACGCGCAGTTCGAGTCCGCCAACGGCCCCCCGCTGACCCACTCGGTACACGATGTGGACGCCGGCTACGTGATCGGCCCGGTGAGTGCCTCGGGTGGCGGTTCTGGGGGCGGCTCGGGGGGGAGTTCGGGTGACGGCTCGCTGCGCGTCACCACCGGCGTGGAACTCGCACCGCGCGATGCCCCGTCCGACACCGCGCAGCTGGAACAGGTGGAACCGCGCGTGCGCGAGGCGGTGTCGATCGGCGCGCGCACCGCGGATCCGATCTGGCGCGGCGCCCGGCCTTCGTTCCCGGACGGCTGCCCGGCGGTCGGCCCGCTGCCGGGCAGCCGCCGGTTGTGGATCAATGCCGGACATCAGCATATCGGGCTGATGAGCGCGCCGGTCACCGGCCGGCTGGTGGCCGAGATGCTGTCCGGCGAGACACCGGTGATCGATCCGGCACCGTTTCGCACTGCCCGCTGGATCCACCGGCGGCGGGCCGATCATGGCGGGCGCTTTCGCGGTCGGCGCCTGGGCGCGCGAGCGAGGTGATACGGCGCGCAAGATGATGCGGCGGCGGGGATTCGTCTCAGCCCTGTGCCTTCGCCTGCTGCCAGAGGCGTTCGAGCGCCGCGATGTCCAGATCCGCCAGCGGCTCGCCACGCGTCTCGGCCAGCCGCTCGACCTGACGAAAGCGTCGTTCGAACTTGGCGTTGGCAGCCGTCAGCGCCTGTTCGGCATCGACCCCGTGATGGCGCGCCAGGTTGACCGCGCTGAACAGCAGGTCGCCGATCTCGTCCGCGATCGCCGGTGCATCGTTCGCGGCCACCGCCGCGTCGACCTCGCCCAGCTCCTCGAGCAGCTTGTCGCGCACCGGCGCCGCGTCCGGCCAGTCGAACCCCACCCGTGCGGCGCGCTTCTGCAGCTTGAGCGCGCGCGTGGCCGCCGGCAGGGCCAGCGCCACGCCTTCCAGGGCCGACGGATCGGTATCCGAGGGCGCACGCTCGGCACGCTCGCGCGCCTTCTGCGTCTCCCAGCGCGTGTGCAAGGTCGGCAGATCGTCGACGTCGACATCGCCGAACACGTGCGGATGACGACGGATCAGCTTGTCCACGATGCCCCGCGTCACCGCCTCGAAGTCGAAGGCGCCGGCCTCCTCGGCCATGCGGGCGTGGTAGACCACCTGCAGCAACAGGTCGCCGAGCTCGTCACGCAGGTCGTCCAGATCGTCGCGCGCGATCGCGTCGGCGACCTCGTAGGCCTCCTCGATGGTGTACGGGGCGATCGAGGCAAAGTCCTGCGCCACGTCCCAGGCGCATCCGGAATCCGGGTCGCGCAGGCGCCGCATCACCTCGAGCAGTTCGTCCACGGCGCTCATCGACCGAGGCTCAGAAACTGACCTTCAGGCCCAGGTGGTAGCCCGAATCGAGCTGCAGCGAATCGTAGTCGTTGGTGTCGAACGACAGGCGCCGGTAGCCCAGGTAGGCCTGCGCCTGCGGGATCACCGTGATCTCCAGGCGGGCCGACAGCTCCACGTAGCGCTCGGCGTCGGTGAAACTGGTGATGCTGGGCGCCAGGAACGCCTCGCCGATGATCTCCAGCGGGTTGTTGCGCGAGGCGGCCAGCAGCAGGCCGGCCTGGATACCGATGCCGAGTGCGCCGACCTGTTCGGTGTCGTCGTCCTCGACACGCATGTCCTCCGGCACCTCGATCTCGCCGTACACCGCCTTCATGCCCACCCCGAGCCGGTACAGCGAGCCACCGGACAGACGCTGGCTCTGCGCCATCAGGCTGAGCTGCAGCAGATTGTCGCCCGCCTCGCTGACGAACCCGCCGATCGCCAGTTCCGAACCGCCATCCGAGTAGCGCTGATAGGGGTTGAACAGCACGAGCAGGTTGGCCGCCTCGTCGCTGAGCGACAGATCGATGCCGGCCGCATCGGCGCCCGACGCACCGGCGAGCAGCAGGGCACCTGCCAGAACCTTCTTCATCGTCCCACTCCGCGTTCGACGCACCCCGGCCAGTGCTGAGCCTAGACGCTGAAACCGGCTTTGCAAGCGCCCCGCGCCAACTCGCGCCAACTCGCGCCGCACCGCACCGCGCGATCGCTCAGGCCGCGTTGCGCGGCGCCTTGACGGCCAACCCGGCGACCCGCTTCTCCAGCCTCGATACGGAGACCTTCTCGGCGGTGCCCAGGTCCTGGGCGAACAACTGCACGCGCAACTCCTCGAACGACCAGCGCAGCGTCTCGTGCGCCGCGTCGTACTCGGCCACGCCGGTACGTTCGGGCAACAGCTTGAACGCCTCCCACACCGGCAGGAATTCCGCCCGGCGCCGACGGTCCTTATCCGGCGCCTGATCGATGCCATCGAGCCGCTTCTGCATCGCGTCGAAGTACACCGGCAGGCGCGCCAGGCGTGCAGGCCCCGTGCTGACCACGAACCCTGCGAACAGCAGGGCCGCGATCTGGTCCCGGATATCCGCCACCGCCTCGACCCAGCTGAGCGGGATGCTGCCCTCGATGCGCCGCGCCACGATGCGATGCCGCTCCAGGATCTCGCCGACCAGCATCGCCAGCCGATCGGCGTTGCCGACCAGCTCGCCGCGCCGCGCCGACAAGGCCCCGTGGAACGCATCACGCGTGCGCGGCCACCGGCCATCGGGCACGAACGTCATGTCGATCGCCGCATCGATGATGTCCCTGGCCAGCTCGGCCTTGGTGCCGAACGGGGTGAAGCGCAGCGCCATCACGTCCAGCGCCGGCAGCTTGCGGTTCAGGTAACGCACCTCCTCCTTCAGCACGATGCGGTACAGCGCCCGCACGCCGGACGGCATGGCCCGGTTGGCGGCATCGCGACTGGCAAACAGGCGAACCGCCACGCCCGCCTCGCTGGCCTCCAGCGCCGGGTAGCCTTGCAGCGTCACGCCCCGATTCTCCAGGTCCACGCTGTCGGCCAGATCGCCGAAGTTCCAATCGGTGACGCTCTGCTGCTCCAGGCTGTCGTCGCCGAAGCGCACCAGCGACTCCTCGACCCGGTCCGCGTAGCGACGCTGCAGCGCCAGCAGGTCGCGGCCGGTGTCGATCGTCTTGCCGGCATCGTCGGTCACGCTGATACGCATCTTCAGGTGCGACGGCACCGCATCGGGATTCCAGGCCGATTGCGGAACCTCCATGCCGGTCATGCGCAGCAGCTGGCGTGACAGCGCACCGGTCAGCGGACCGTCGCCGACCTTCATCGCCTCCACGCAGGCCGCGGCGTAGTCGGGGGCCGGCACGAAGTTGCGCCGTACCGGCTTGGGCAACGCCTTGATCAGCAAGGCGACCTTCTCCTCGAGCAAGCCCGGCACCAGCCATTCGCATCGCTCGGCCGAGACGCGGTTCAGCACCTCCACCGGACAGATCAGCGTCACGCCGTCATCCTCCTCGCCCGGTGCGAAGTGATAGACGAGCGGCAGCACCAGCCCGCTCATCTCGATCTGGTCCGGATAATCGGTGCCGCTGACATCGATCGCGCCGTCGGCCAGCAGCAGCTCTCGCGAGAAGAACAGCCCGCGCGGATGGGTCGACTCGTAGTCGCGTCGCCAGGTCTCGAAATCGGCGGCGGTGCACACGTGCTCGGGAATCAGCGCATCGTAGAAGCGCACCAGCTCCTCCGGATCGACCACGATGTCGCGTCGGCGGGTCTTGTCCTCCAGCGTGCTCACCTCGCTGAGCAGGTTCTGGTTGAAGCGGTGGAACTCGCCCCGGGTGCGCAGCTCGCCGGTCACCAGACCCTCGCGAATGAAGATCTCGCGCGACTCCACCGGGTTGATCGGTGCGTAGTTGACCCGCTTCTTCGGATTGATGATCAGCCCGTACAGGGTGCACTGGGCGTAGGCGGCCACCGTGCCCTGGGTCTTCTGCCAATGCGCGTCGCGATAGCTGTATTGCAGCAGGTGCCCCGCCTGGCTTTCGATCCACTCGGGGGCGATCGCGCCGCAGGTACGGGCGAACAGGCGACTGGTCTCGGCAAGCTCCGCGGCCATGATCCACTTGGGCGCACCGCCCTTGTCGCTCTTCGCGGTCTGGGAGGAATCCTTTCGATGGGCAGGCCGATCGCTACCCTTTCGGAACAGCGCCGAACCGGGAAATATCTGCAGATGGCGATTTCGCGTGCCCAGGTAATCGCGCTTGTCGGTGCGGGTCGCGACATTCGCCAGCAGTCCGCTCAGCAGTGCTCGGTGCACGTTGTCCTCGCCGGCAGGCGTGGTGTTGAGCGGCAGCTTCAGCTCGCGCGCCAGCGTGACCAGTTGACGGCGCACGTCCATCCACTCGATCACGCGCAGCGGACTCAGGAAGCGCTGCTTGCACATCTTCCGGAAACGCGAGTTGGACAGCGCCTCCTTCTGCACCGTGACGAAGCTCCACAGGTTCAACCAGGTCAGGAAATCGGAGCGATCGTGATGGAACTCGGCGTGCAGCTCGTCGGCCGCCTGACGGCGATCGAACGGACGCTCGCGCGGGTCCTGCACCGACAGCGCGCTGACGATGGTCAACGCCTCGTCCACCGCGCCCTCGTCGGCGGCGGCCAGCAGCATGCGCCCCAGGCGCGGATCGATCGGCAATCGGGAAAGGCGCGTGCCGAGTTCTGTCAGCTGACGTTCGCGATCGAGCGCCGCCAGCTCCTGCAGCGTGCGATAGCCGTCGTTGACGAAACGCGGCTCCGGCGCTTCCACGAACGGGAAATCGTCGATGTCGCCAAGCTTCATCGCGCGCATCTGCAGGATGACCGCGGCCAGGTTGGTGCGAAGGATCTCCGGCTCGGTGAATTCGGCGCGCGCCAAGAAGTCCTCCTCGTCGTACAGGCGGATGCACACTCCGGGCGCCTGGCGACCGCAGCGCCCCTTGCGCTGGTTGGCGCTGGCCTGGGAGATCTTCTCGATCGGCAGGCGCTGCACCTGGCTCCTGACGCTGTAGCGCGACATGCGCGCCAGCCCGGTGTCGATCACCGCGCGGATGCCCGGCACCGTGAGGGAGGTCTCGGCCACGTTGGTGGCCAGCACGATGCGCGGGTTGGCGTGGCTCTGGAAGATGCGGTTCTGTTCGGCGTTGGACAGGCGCGAGAACAGCGGCAGCACGTCCACGCCGCGAAAGGCGCGTCGGTGGCTCGCCTGCTTGCCGAGCACATCGGCCACCTCGCGGATCTCGCGCTCGCCGGACAGGAACACCAGGATGTCGTGCTGGCGCTCGCGCAGCAGGATTTCGCAGGCGTTGGCGATAGCCGAGGGCAGGTTTTCCTCGTCCGCATCGCCGTCGTCGTCGTCATCGCTCGACGGTGTCCGGGCCGAGGCGTTGAGCTCCGCCGGTGGCAGGTAGCGCGTCTCGACCGGATAGGTGCGACCCTGGGCGAACAGGATCGGCGCGCCGTCGAAGTGCTGCGAGAAGCGCTGCGGATCGATCGTGGCCGAGGTGATGATCACCTTCAGCGTCGGGCGCCTGGGCAACAGCTGCTTGAGGTAGCCGAGCAGGAAATCGATGTTCAGCGAGCGCTCGTGCGCCTCGTCGATGATCAGCGTGTCGTAGGCGTCCAGGAACGGGTCGCGACGGATCTCGGCCAGCAGGATGCCGTCGGTCATCAGCTTCACGTAGGTGCGCGGCGAGACCTGATCGGTGAAGCGGATCTTGAAGCCGACCACCTCGCCGACGCTGGTGTCCAGCTCGTGGGCGATGCGTGCCGACACCGTGCGCGCCGCGATCCGCCTGGGCTGGGTGTGGCCGATCAGCCCGGCGGTGCCCCGACCCGCCTCCAGGCAGATCTTCGGCAGCTGCGTGGTCTTGCCCGAACCGGTCTCCCCGCACACGATGAGCACCTGGTGCTCGGCCAGCGCCGCCAGGATGTCCTCGCGCCGCTCCACCACCGGCAGCTCCGCCGGATAGCTTGGCACCGGCAGGTTCGCCACCCGCTGATCGCGCACCGCGACCGAACGCTCGATGTTCTGTCGCAGCGCGGTCAGGCGCTTCTCGTCCGGTGCGCGTTCCAGCGCGCGCAGCCGGCCCGCCAGGCGATGGCGGTCGGCCTGCATCACCCGATCGAGCCTGCCGCGCAGCTCGGCATGGAGCTCGGCATGGGGTCGGACCCCGGCAAGCGCTTGATCTTTCAAGAAATCTTGTCCGAATTGAAGAATTTTGGCGTCTTAGGAAGACGAAACAGGGGCTGAAAAGCACCCTCCAACGCCGCTCCTGCCCAGCTTTTACGTGGCTTGAACTCGATAAGCGCTGATCGGCTCCTGAACCGCGTAACCACTGCAGGTCTCTATCGTCCGCCGCCCGGGATGGGCACCCGCCCAACGACGCTGCAGGCCCAGCGCGAAGGAGAACGTACCGACCGCCAGCGATTCGGTCCAGGCGGATTCGCGCTCGAGGCGCCTCGGCTCTTCCAGGCGCTGCTCTATCCAGGACGCCCGGGCACGTTGCAACTCGCCGATGCTCTCGCATCTGAGCAACTCGCACAGGCCATCGTAATCGAGTCGGCCGCCGCGCCGCTTGGGACGCTGCAACTCGGCATAACCTCCCCATGCCCAGTCACCTGCCTGCTTCACCGCGCCGGCACGCACCATGTTCAGATCGATGTAGACCAGACACCGAGCTAGATGCAGGTCGCTCTGTACCGCCGTCGCATGGTAGCGATCTTCCCAGAACGCGCCACGGCGGCCGTGGCGATAGTTGAATTCCTGTGCCGTACGTCCGGAAAGCAACTGCATGCTCGACGAGATCGCGCCATTGCCGACGTCCCGAACGAGAAGGTGGATGTGGTTGCAGGTCACCACGTAGTTCAGGACGCTGAGGCCGAAGCGCTTTCTGGCCTGGTACAGCCAGTACATCCAGCGACGGCGCTCGCTCTGGAACCGCAGCAAGTGTTCGCGCTGATGGCAGCGCTGGGTGAGATGCCAGATCTGGCCGGGGACGTAATGCCGGTGGGCACGCGCCATGGTCTTCCTCCTTGATGACGGATGGCCGGAAATCGCTCCGGCCCGGTCGCACTCCGGCGACCGGTTCGTTCTAACACCGTCAGGTGTCCAGAACACTCGATCACGGCAGGAATCGAATGCTTGGCGGCTCTCAGGAGCCCGCGAATCCGGGCTGCAAGCGCTGGGAAGAGGACTCTCCGAAGCTTTCGCCCTTGCGAATCAAGGGTCTAGCGTGGTCCGACCCCACCTTAGCCGGTGACGCGGATGATTTCGTAGTTGATCCGCGCTGCGCGCAGCCGCTTCTTGACCTCGGTCAGCCGTCCTTGATCGAAGAACGGCCCGATGCGCACGCGATGGCCAGTCGCGCCGGTGCTGTCCTGCCGGGTGACGATGAACGCATCGAGCCCGAGCAGCAGGACCGCGGCACGAGCCCGTTCGGCGTCGTCCGGCGCCCGAAAATTTCCAGCCTGCAGGAAGTAGGACTCCTGTCCGAGGCTGGAGGCGGGAATCTCGGCGTAGCTCTCGGCGGCCAGCGCGCGCCCGTTGAACGACTGGACACTGCCGGGAACGACGCGCGTGGCCGGAGGGATCACCACCGCAGGCGCGGCAGGCTCGACCGGGGCGGTGGCCGCGTACACCGGATCGGCGGCACGGCGCTCGGCGAGCACGGTGTAGAACTCGAAACCGTCCGCCGGACGCGTTTCCCCGCTCGAATCCGCGGTACCGAAGTCGGCCAGGGCGCTGTCGACCGGCAACCGCGCGAGCAGCATCACGAACCCGATGACGACCCCGACCAGAAGCCCGAGGGCCAGCACGAAGAATCGGGTGTTCGCAGGTTCGTTGGCCACGCTACATCACCTCGGGTGTCGAAACGTCGATGAGCCCCAGACCGTTGATCAGCACGTGACGGACCGCCAGCAGCAGGCACAGCCGGGCCTGTCGCAATGCATCGTCCTCGATCAACACCTTGTGCCCGTTGTAGTAGCTGTGTAGCCCATGAGCCAGATCGCGCAAGTAGCCGGTTATCTGATGCGGTTCTCGTGCCAACGCGGCCCGTTCGACCACTTCGGGCCAGGTGGCCAACAGCGTCATGAGGTCGGTCTCGGCGGGTTCGACCAGCCGATCGAGCGCGGCCAGACCGGTCTCGACATCGAAGCCGAGCCCCCTTTTTTCGAGCTCGCGCATCACGCTGCAGATGCGCGCGTGGGCGTACTGGACGTAGAACACCGGGTTCTCGTTGGAGGTGGATTTCGCCAGCTCCAGATCGAAGTCCAGATGCTGCTGATAGCGCCGCATGACGTAGAAATAGCGTGCCGCGTCGGTGCCGACCTCGTCGCGCAGCTCGCGCAACGTGACGAACGAGCCGGACCGTGTCGACATCTGCACCCGCTCGGTGCCGCGATAGAGGATGGCGAACTGGATCAGCAGGAACTCCAGCCGCGACGCATCGTGACCCAGTGCCTGGCAGGCCGCCGTCAGGCGTGTGGTGTAGCCATGATGGTCGGCGCCGAACACGTAGATCACCCGATCGAAGCCCCGTCCCAGCTTGTTGGCCACGTAGGCGATGTCCGAGGCGAAATAGGTCGGCTGCCCGTTGTCGCGCACCACCACCCGGTCCTTGTCGTCACCGAAGTCGGTGGAGCGAAACCAGCGCACGCCATCCTTTTCGTACAGGTGCCCGGAGGCGTCCAGCCGGTCGATGACGCCTGCGATGTCACCCTGGATGGAGCGTTCGCTGAACCACTCGTCGTACCGCACCCCGAACTCGCCCAGATCCTTGCGGATGTCGGCCAGGATCGACTGCAGGCCGATGTCGAACACGGCACCCCACGCATCATCGCCGAGCGTCCGCCGCGCACGCTCGATCAACGCATCCACATGCGCCTCCTTGTCGCCGCTACCGTCCTCGGCGGCATCGGCCGGCACGCCGTCGAACAGGGCGACGGCATCGCGTACGAAGGCATCCCCGTTGCGTGTTCGCAACGCCTGCGCGATGTCGCCGATGTAATCGCCGCGATAACCGTTGCTCGGGAACGACAGCTCGGCTCCACCCTGCCGGTCGACCAGCTGCAGATAGCGCAGCCACACGCTCAGCGCCAAGATGTTCATCTGCCGACCGGCATCGTTGACGTAGTACTCACGCTGCACCTCGTAGCCGGCAGCGTCCAGAAGGTTCGCAAGGCTGGCCCCCATCGCGGCACCGCGGCCGTGCCCGACGTGCAGGGGGCCGGTCGGGTTGGCCGATACGAACTCGACCTGCACCCGTTGCCCGGCGCCGACCTGGCCACGTCCGTACGCTTCGCGCTCGGACAGCACGCGCCGCACCACCGCGCTCTGGGTCTGGTCGGCGATAAAGAAGTTGATGAAGCCGGGACCCGCGATCACCATCTCGCGAATCTCCTCGTTGAGCGGCATGGCGGCGATCAGGGCCTCGGCGATCTGCCTGGGCGAAGCCTTGGCAGGCTTGGCCAGCTGCATCGCCAGGTTGCTGGCGAAATCCCCGTGCGCGCTGTCACGCGTGCGGGTCACGCTGATCGTCGGGTTCAGTTCGACGGGGATGACGCCGTCGGCCTTGAGCGCGGCCAGCGCCTCGGCCAGGCGCTGCTCGAGTCGCGCTTTCACGTGGGCATTTCCGGGTCGGTTCGGCGGGCCGCGAGTCTAGCACCGCGCCGAAAGCGCCGGTCACCGTGACCTCCGACACCTACCTTGCATACCAGAACACGCTCGTCAGCCCCTGCTCGGCGCGTCCGACCAGTTCCGAATCGACCAAGATCCGCACCGTGCCCGATCCGGGCGGAAACAGCACCACCGGCTTGCTCGGAATGCGACCGCCGGCAAGCTCTCGCCAGCGATCGCTCGGCCCGCTCGGCTCGGGATCCGCGCCGCCGAGCTGGTCCGGTACCGGCTGCGCGGTGGCGATGTCCATCCGGTAGAAGCGTCCGATCGAACCGAGGCTGCACGGATTCGTCGAGCCGCCCGCGTCGACCTGGTAGGTCGTCGCCAGCAGCTCCCCCTCGAAGCTGAGCAGGCCCGACAGCGCCTTCTCCCCTGCCGCCAGCGACACCCGCCAGCCGCGTGCGGCGTCCATCGCGTCGCGGGCGCCCTGCGCCACCCCCTGCTCGTCCGAACCGATCGCGTTGGCACTGGCGTCGTAGAGCGCGCTGACTTCGATGGTCTCGAAGCCCGCGGCCGGCGGCCCCTTCTCCACATCCGTGTCCTGCAGCAGGTACAGCGCGTTCGCCGTGCTCTCGTCTAGCGGCTCTGTCCGGTTGCCCGAGCCAAGTGCGATGGACAGGAACTCGCCCGACGCACCCGCGTTGAGTGCCACGCTGGGCGCGTAGAAGAACGGCTGGGAATCGCCGTCATGCAGGTCGGCCAGCAGCGTCACCCGGCTAGTGGCGCTGTTCGCGATGTCGTCGAAGTCGATCCGCCACACCTGCCCGCCCAGGTCGGCCGCGTAGATCCGGTCCGCTAGGCCGTCACCGTCGCTGTCGATAGGCGTCAGGTCCGCCGCCAGCGAATGGCGCATGGCGGGGTGATCGGCCTCGTCGAACCGACGCACCAGGCTGCCCGAGCGATCGACGACGAAGATCGCGTTGCCACGCGCCGCGCGTGGCCAGGGCCGATCGTCGAGCACCGCCGCATCGTAGCCACCGCCGAACATCAGCAATGGCTGCTCGGTTCCGCCGCGCGCAACATTTACCAGCGAGGCCCGCGACCAGCTCTGCGCAAGCCGCGAGAAGCCTGCGGTCTCGCTGTCGATCGTCCACATCAGCCGTGGCGCGGTCGGATCGGTAACATCGATCGCGTGGTAGGCATCGCCTCCGCGTCGCATCCCTACCACCAGCAGCAAGGTGTCGTCACCGTTGACCACGCCGTCTTGGTTGTCGTCCTCGTGCCAGCGCGTGATCCCCCCGTCCAGCCCGTAGACGTGGCTGCCATCGCTGAGGTTCTGCGCCAAGCGCGGCAGGTTCGGCAGCAACCGCCGGGGCATGAAGGCGAAGATCTCGCGGCCGCCCTCGTGATCGCCCGGCGCGAGGGGTCCGCTCGCATCGATCGCATGCAGCAGCCCCTGGTTGGTCATGACGTAGACCACCTGCCGGGCGCCGTAGTCCACGCTGACGCTGAGACTGTGCAGCGGATCGCCCATCGGTGCGGTCTGCAGCCAGTCCAGCGCCTCGTCGCGCTCGGGCGCGCCGCTGGCAAGTCCGAGGTCCTCGGCACGCAGCGAGACGTTGGCAGAGCGCAACTCATGGACGGCAAGCCCCGCCAGGGGGACACCGCTGGCGGGAATGGTGTCGTTGGCGCCCAGGTAGGTGTAAAGCGCGCGCTCGGCATCGGCCAGCCGTGCGGACGCTCCACCGGCACCGACCGTGTCGCCGTCCACTTCGCGCGACCAGAAGCTCTGCGCCTCGGGGGCGAAACGCCGACCGTCCGGAGTGTCGAGAACGGCGGGCTGCCCGTTAGTGTCGGTGAATCCGTCGGGGCCGACGAAATAGCCCTTGAGATTGCCCTGCCAGCCACGTCGCCCGCTCGGTTCGAACAGGCCGAAGTAGGCGCGATCGGCACTGGAAAAGGTGGCCCGATCGACATCGACGGACAGTTCGGCGAAGCTCTGACTGCCGCTGACGCCGATGTCGCTCAAGATGGCCGTGAGGGCACCGACGAGCGCGTCGGCCGAATCGGCATCGAAGTAGAGACCATCGCCCTCCCTGGCGAGCAGGCCCAGGTAATCCGCGCCCGTGTCGTTGACGCTCAGGCCGATGGCGTAGGTGGAGACGGTGCTGTCGGCGACGCCATCCACCTGTGGTTCGTTCGCCAGCTCGCGGACCACCTCGGGGCCGCAGTTGCCATCGTACAACGGCTCGCCGGAAAAGATCGTCGCACCCAGGTCCTCGCACCCTCCAACATCGGTGCCGATGATTTCCCGGAGAGGCCATTGGTTCAGCGTCCGATTCGGCAGGCCGTCGCTGATCAGCACGATCGCATTCGCCTGGCAGCTTTGCGTGATGGGCGAGAGATAGTTCGGTTCGAGCCAGTCATCGGGGTGCTGGTACGAGCAATCGTCCCGCTGACCGACATTGACGGTCTGGGCGTTGCCCGCGTCGTCAGTGAAGGTGTGGGTTCCACCGCCATGCGTCGTGCAGTCGATCAGAACCTTCCCCTCGCAGTCGTTTCTGCCGCCGCTTGCGCGACTGTCGGTGCAGTAGCCGACGTTGCCATCGACGTGGACCCCTCGCAGGTAGCCCGGATCGGGCGAGTAGGTCGCCGCTATCGCCGTTTCGTGCGAGCCGCCCAGGTAGCGCTCCTGCACCACGTTCCAGACATCGGGCACATGCCGGTCCGGCTCGTTCAGCTGCGCGCCGCCGTTGCCCACCTTCGCGCCGCGAAAGTAGAGTCCGGCTTCGAGCAGCGCATCGACCGTGCGGGTGCGCGCATGGGTTGCTTCCAGGCGATCGAGCTGCTTCTCGATCACCTCGCGCGAGCTGAAGGCACCGCTCGGGATGTCCGGATCGACGGTGTGCGCATCGGCGCGGAGATCGCCTGCCGGCCAGCGCACGCCGCCGCCGCTGACCCCGTAGATCCCGACCCCGGCGCGTATCGTGTCCTCGTTCTCGAGCAGCAGCTGGCTCATGATGCCCTTGAGGACATCGATCTTTTTCGGCTGGCCGGAGACGGCGGCGTCGCCACCGAGCACGTCCTCCTGCATGCTGCCGGAATAGTCGAGCACGAACAGCACGTTCGGCTTCGCCGAGCCGACGACACCGGCACGGTAGACGTCGATGTCATCGGCAGTGGCCGATAGCGGGACGAGCAGCGCCAGGGCGCACGCCAGGGGCGAACACCTGACGGCGGACCGCGAGCCGATGTCCGGCATGCGCAATCGTCGAGCCTGGGGAGCGATTTCCATTCGTTTGCTCACGACGCCTCTCCCGGCACCGTGCAACCGCCTCGGCGGCCTGTCGCCGGCCGGGTCAGCGATCCGCGCTGGATGTGATCTCCGCGCGTTGCGCTGCCGTCGATCACGGCGATGCCGTTGACGTCGAACAGCGTGGCGACCAGCCGAGGGCGCGAGGTGTCGGCGTTCAGGTCGCTGCCCAACGGCAGCACGCTTTCGCCGCAGTAGCGGACCGTGACGACTCCTTCGACATCGATGCTGGCGCGTCCGTCCCGCACCTGATCGAAGCGCGTCGAGAACGACTCGCTCAATTCCTCCAGCTCGGCGACCGGTGGCTCGTGGTAATCCTGCACCGGACCCGCCGTCAGCGAACCGAGCACGGTGTCGCTGCTCCATGCCCAGCGAATGGCCGATTCGACCGCCTCGAAGGCCACTGACTGCTGGTGCCCGTTGCTGGCGATCCGCTCGTTCAATCTCGCCCCGGACAAGGTGGCGATACCGGCAACGGTCATCGCCGCCAGCAGGACCAGGCTGACCGCGAGCGCCATGCCCTGCTGAAGGCGCATCGGATGGCCTGTGCCACAAGCCCGGAACAGGTTCGACAGGGGGTAGCGGTTCATGGAGGTTCTCCTGCTTTCAGTGACGGTTGCGCAACGCGACGGTTCCGGTGAAGACGGCGCGCAACAGCCGATCCTCGCGCTCGACCAGCCGGTCGAGCAGTACGTGCGATGTCGATTCGATGCGATCGCGGATCGGCGTGCCGGAGTCGATCAGCAGCGCGAAGCGCAGCGATGACACCTGTGCCGAATCAAGCGTCGGGGCGTGCGGCACGTAACGCTCCGGCACGCCGTCGCCATCGCTATCGATGCCGTACAACACCCGAAGCGCGTCCACCTGCTCGACGATCGGCATGGGGGTGGCCCCGGGCCCGTCGTCGGTACAGGTGATCGTGCGCATCACGGCGTCGTGCGCATAGACGTTGAGCGCGATGCCGTCGGCCCCGGTGGACACGCCATTGCAGTCATGACTCTGCCTCAGCCGCACGGCGATCGTGTCCGGACCGCTGGCACTCATGTCGATCGCCTCGAGCCGGTACCCCGCGGAGTAGCCGGCCATGCGCAGTCCGCGCTGCAGCGTGGATACGCCGAAACGCCCGTTCTCCTGCAGGCCGAGCAAGCCATCGGTGAAGCTTGCCGAACGGGCTGAGCTGACGTACACGCCGGCCACGGCCGCGATGATGAACAGCCCGAGCATCATCACGATCATCACCTCCACCAGGGAGAAGCCGCGTTCGCCCGAGCCGCTCACGGGCTGAGCCTCAACTGCACGCGCCGGATGTCGGTCGGCTCTTCGGTACCGGCACGAGCGGTGTGCGCGCTCCACTCGACGCTGATCGCGTAGGCGGCGCAGGCGCCTGCCGGGCCGTCACAGTCGACCCGCAGGCGACCGTCCGGCATCGAGTCGAGCACGCCCTGTCCACCCGCTTGCGATCCACCCCAGTCCCCGCAGGACACCGACCAGAGATCGAACGTGGCAAGCTGGTCGGCGTTGCAGGCTGCGGCCGGCAGTGCCGAGCCGGCGCTACCGACACTTGCCTGGCAGTACGGCACCGGTCGCGTGTCGCAACTGCCCGCCCAGGCGCTCGTGTCGAACGCGCCGTAGTCGCCGGCAGGATTGATGCGCATGCGTGCCGCCAGGTTCTCGGCCTGCATCAGCGCCTTCGAGCGCTCGAGCCCCCCGGCGCTGTGGCGCATGCCGGAGAGTTGCATCCCGGTCGTGCCGAGCACGCCGATCGAGATGACGATGAGAGCGACCAGCACCTCGATCAGGCCGATCCCGAAAACCGCGCGGCGCGCCTGTGCGCGGGGCATCATGGCGACTCCAGGCCGATGTGACCGTTCGCCGCGACGATCACGATGCGCTGCTCGTCAGCGGCGTTGGCGACCTCGATGACCACGCGTAGCGGCGCTCCGCTCGGACCCGCACTGGTACCGTTGCCGGTGAACGCGACGCGCTCTGCGAACCACTGCACACCGCCCAGATCGATGCCCGGCGCCGTCGGCCCCTCTTGCTGGATCAGCCGCTCGCCGTCCGAGCGCACACCGTCGGCGTCGACGTCGACGTACACGATCCAGCCGGTGGCATAGTCCTCGCTGTCGCACGCCGCCGCCTGATCGAGCGGTGCGACGCTTGCGCACAGGATCACTGTTTCCGATCGCTTGATCGCCTCCGAGCGTGCTGCCTGCAACGAGAAGACCAACGTGTTGACCGTCGCGCTCAAGCGTGATCGCTCGCTCATCGAGCGCAGCGAGGGCAGGGCCATCGCGAGCAGGATGGCGCCGATCGAGAGAGCGACCATCGCCTCGATCAACGAGATGCCACGAGCCCCCCTTCCGTTCGCGGTTCGTCCGGGGCAGCTTCGATCGACGGTTCGGTCGGACATGGGCGATACGGCGCAAGGTGGAGTGGCAGGGGAAGCGACCTCCATGAGCGCGTTTCGAGCCGTTCCTGAAGCAGGTTTCGTTCCCGCAACCGTTCGAACGGGCCACTAGAACAGATCGACCGGATCCACATCGATCGACCAGCGCACCGTACGCACCCGATCGAGCTCGTCGATCACCGAGACCAGCCGGGTCAACGTCTCGTGCAGCGCGCGCCGCGAATGCGCCTGCAGCAACAGGCGGGCGCGAAAGCGTCCGCCCAGGCGCTCCATCGGCGCCGGTGCCGGCCCGAGCAGCTGGACCGCCTCCACAGCGCCGCGTATCGCCAGGTCGTGGTCCAGGAAATCGGCGATCGATTGCAAGGCGTCCAGCGCGCGTTCGGGTGCCGGGGCATCGGTGCGCACCAGCGCGACGTGGCTGAACGGTGGCCATTCGGCAATCCGCCGTTCCTCCAGCACGACCTGCGCGAAGGCCCCGTAACCCTGGCCCACCAGGGTCTGCAGCATCGGATTGTCCGGATGGCGGGTCTGGATCAGAACCTCGCCCTGACGCTGCTCGCGCCCGGCCCGGCCGGCCACCTGAACCACCAGCTGACCCATCTGCTCCAGCGCGCGGAAGTCGGTACCGAAGAGGCCACGGTCCACGTCCAGGATCCCGACCAGCGTCAGGGCGGGAAAGTGGTGTCCCTTGGCCAGCATCTGCGTACCGACCAGCAACCGGGCGCGACCGCTGGTAGCGCGCTCCAGTTCGTGTTCCAGCGCGCCCTTGCGCCGTGTGCTGTCCCGATCGATGCGGGCGATCGGCACGTCGGGAAACGCCTCTGCCAGCGCGCCGGCGATCCGCTCGGTGCCCTGCCCGACCCGGTCCAGCCGCACCGAACCGCAATTCTCGCAGCGGCTGGGCGTGGCACGTTCGGCTCCGCAATGGTGGCAGCGCAGCCGGCCCGAGGCGGCGTGCACCGTCATGTGCGCATCGCACGCCCGACAGTCGGCGGCCGCCCCGCAGTCGTTGCACAGCAGCGTCGGTGCGAAGCCGCGCCGGTTGATGAAGACCATCGCCTGACCGCCATCGTCCAGGTGTGTCGCGATCGCCTCGACCAGGGCCTCGGACAGCCCCTCGCTCAGCGCACGTCGCCGGATGTCGATCAACGCCAGGCGGGGTGGGCTCGCCCCCCCCGCCCGTTCGGTCAGCCGCAGCTCCTGGAAGCGGCCTGTCAGCACGTTGTTCATCGATTCGAGCGACGGGGTGGCGCTGCCCAGCACCACCGGCGCGGAGGCATCACGACCACGCATCAGGGCCAGATCCCGCGCGTGATACCGGAACCCGTCCTGTTGCTTCAACGAACCGTCGTGCTCTTCGTCCACGATCACGAGCCCCAGGCGCGGCAGCGGGACCAGCACCGCCGAGCGTGTACCGATCACCACGTCCGCATGGCCGTGCGCGGCGAGCAACCAGCCCTGCTGTCTTTCACCGTCGTTCAGCCCCGAGTGCAGACTGACGAGGCAGCCGGACAGGCGTTCGGAGAAGCGCGCCATCAACTGGGGCGTCAAGGCGATCTCGGGTACCAGCACCAGTGTCTGCAGTCCCCGATCCCGAGCCGCGCGAATGCTCTGCAGGTAGACCTCGGTCTTGCCACTGCCGGTCACCCCGTTCAGCAGGAAGGCCCGGTACGCGCCCAGCGCGTCGATGAGCGCATCGCGGGCGACCCGCTGTTCGCCCGCCAGCGTCGGCCCGGCGTCGCGGGCCCGATTGAGCGGCAGGCGCGTGCTCAGCCGGCGCGTGATCGCACCCCGTTCGAGCAACGGCGCCAGCGAGGCACGCCACCGGGCACTGATCGCCTGCAGGTCGACCGCGTCCAGCGATCCGTCGTCTCCCTCCCGATCATCGGCCGTTCGATCTTCGGACGTCGCGGCGGTGCGTGCCCGTGCGAGCCGCTCGACCAGCGCTCGCTGCACGGGTGCCCGACCCAGGTTCGCCAGTACCTCGGTGGCATCGACGGACAGGGTGAAACGTTCACGCTGGCCGGGCACGGCATCGGCGCCCTTGCGAAGGCCTGCGGGCAGTGCCGCCGTGATCACCTCACCGACCGGGTGGTGATAGTACGCGGCTGCCCACCGCAACAGCGACAGCAACGCTTGCGGCAGCAGGGGGCGACTGTCGATGGCGCGGCCTACCGACCTGAGACGGCCGGGAGGAACGGTACTGCCCGCACTGCAAGACACCACGACGCCGATCAAGCGGCGGCGTCCGAACGGCACTTCGACGCGCCCACCCGGAATCGGCGGATGGAGCTGTTCCTTCCAGCGGTAATCGAACAGCCGTGCGAGCGGCACAGGCAGGGCGACCTGTACGAATTCAGCCGCACTCGCATCGCCGCTGTCAACCTCGATGAGCGTCACACTCGCCCTTTGGCAAAAGAAACGGCCACTTGGCGCGTCAACAAAATGCCACCTACCCCGAAGTGACCGTTGTTATCCACACAACCTGTGGACAACCTTGTGGGTAACTTCGGAAAACCGGCCTGCAAGGCGCATGCGCATTGGACTCCAGCGAAATGACCGATTTTTGAACAACCCATATTTAATCATTTAAATCAATGAGTTACTTCGCCACCACCGTTCACGCGACTGTCACTTACACGATCCAGCGTTATCCGGCAAGCGTTTTTCGCTCGTGTGCATAAGGCTTTCGCCACCCTGTCTCACGGACCGTCTATCCGGCGATTTCGGACCACGAATGTGACGCGAACGGCATCGAACTGGCAGTAATTCCTCCAGAAAACCCTGCACGCACAACGAGATGCGCGACAGGGTAGACAAAGGCGAAGTGCCTGCCCGGAGCGTTCGTTCAGTCCAACTGCTTGACCTGACCGATCAGCGACTGCACGGACGCCAATGCGTCTCCCGCCATGACACGGACATTGTCGGCACTCATCAGCGGATTCGAGATGCCGGCGTGTCCGATTCCATCACCGCGCCGCAAGACGATCACCCGCCGGGCACGCTCGGCCTCGATGACGGCCAGACCGGTCAGGTCGCCCCCCTCGGTGCCGCGAGCGGCCGGATTCACGATGTCGTCCGCACCGACCACCAGAGCGACATCGATGCGCTCCATCTCGGCATTCGCATCGCTCGCCTCGATGATCCGGTCGTACGGCACGCCCGCCTCGGCCAGCAGGACGTTCATGTGCCCGGGTAGCCGCCCGGCGACCGGATGCAGCACGAACTCGACCTCGACGCCACGCTCCTCCAGCAATTGGACCAGCTCGCGCAACTTGTGGTGCGAGCGCGATACCGCCATGCCGTAGCCGGGTATCACCAGCACGCGCGCCGCATAGCCCAGGGTGATGGCGGCTTCCGCGGCATCGATGGGGTTGACACGATCACCGACCGAAGGTCGCGGCGGCGCATCCAGCGACAGGCCCCATCCCGAATACATCACGTCCCCCAGACGCCGATTCATGGCGCGCGCCGTCAGTCGCATCAGCAGCGAGGCGGCGGCGAACACCAGGGATCCGGCGATGATCATCGTCGGGTTGTCGATGACCATGCCGTCGAGCAGCACGGCAACCCCGGCGAAGGCGTTGTAGAGCGCGATCAGCACCGGCATGTCGGCCCGCGCGATCGGCAGGCTCATGCCGATGCCGAAACTGAGCGATGCGGCGGCGAACAGCAGTAGCATGATCGGATGCGCGGTCGTGGTCACCGCCAGCACGAGACCCAGCAGCAGCACCAGGGCGGCATTGGCGACATAGGCGGTCTGGCGCTTCTCGAAGCGCCAGGAGGCATCGCTCCCGGAGGACATGCGCCAGTAGGCCACCAGCGAGCCACCGGCGGCGATCGCGCCGCACAGCAGGGCGATCACGGAGGCGATGTTGCTGCCGATGCCCGGCACGGGAGCGATCACGCCGTCGAACGCACCGTCGAAGGCCTGCAGCGCATCGCGGCGCGCGGTGGCCTGCGACAACCTCGCCGGCGCGTCGATCAGGTGCATGGCCGCCACCAGGGCCGCAGCGGCACCGCCCAGCGCGTTGAACAGCGCGATCAGCCGGGACGAGTCGGTCGCCGGCACGCGTCGCACGGGCACGATGATGGCGGCACCGCCCACCAGCACGGCCCCCAGGATCAGCCATAGGTTCCTGCCGACCGCGGGATGGGCAAACGTGACGGCCAGCGCCAGCAGCAGCCCCGACGCGATCAGTTGACCACCGCGGCGAGTCGCTCGGGGCGTGCTGATGCGCCGCAGGCCGGCGATCAGGCAGATGGCCGCCAGGAACCAGCCCAGTTCCAGCCAGAACACCGCTTCGAGCCTCATGAGCCGCCCATCGTGTCCTTGCGCTCCGGTGCCGACTCGCGACGTCGTCGCTTGCCGCGCTCGAACAGCGCCAGCAGGCGATCGGTGACCAGGAAGCCGCCCACCACGTTAGCGCTTGCCAGGGCTACCGCCAGCACGCCCAGCAGCCGTGTCAGCAGGCTGTCGGCACTGGACAGCACGACGATGGCACCGACCAGCACGATGCCGTGCACCAGGCTGGCGGCCGCCAGCAGCGAGGTATGCAGTACCGAGGGCACCCGCCCCACCAGCAGATAGCCGGTGATCGTGGCCAGACCGGCCAGGTAGAGCAGGTCGAATCCGCTCACGCGTCGTCCTCCCGGGTTGTCGAGACGGTGCTCCCGAGCACCAATCGGCGGGCCTGCCCGACCCAGTCGCCGCGTTCGATCTCGTCGTCCAGTTCCAGCTGCAGTGTCAACCGTTCGACGTGCTCGGCGTCCAGCCGGGCCAGATCGTCGTAGCGCAGGTAACCGTAGTCGCGAAGGCGTCCCTGCAGGGCCGGTCCGATGCCATCGATGAGGGTCAGATCGTCCATCGAGACGGACGTCGGCGCATCGGCGACGACCGGATCGGCCGGCTCCACCGCATCGGGTTCGGGATCGGCAGGTATTTCGACGGGCAGCCCGGTCGACTCGGACGGGTCGATCTGCCCGGTGGCCCGTACGACGCCATCACGGGGTGACTCGCCGCTGCGCCGGCGCGGTGGAACCGGTCCCGCCGCATTCACAGGCTCGGTGCGTGCCGCCGCCTCCACCGCACCGCTGGCCTGTTCGGGATCCGTCGCCGGATCGCTCTGCTCCTCGAGCCAGCCGTCGCCGTCGTCCGCGATGGAGCCGTCGCCGCGTGCACGCTGCTGCCGACCGAGGGCCGGGGATCGCTCGGTCTCGCCGAACGGTACGGAGGGCAATCCCAGCAATCCGGCGGTCGGCAGATGATGAACGGCCCCCTCGCGGGTCAGCATCATCCGCGACACGATCACGTCCGCCGGGTCCAGCACCAGCGCCCCGTCGATCAGCACCCTTTCCAGGAAATTGACCACGTTGCCGGCGTACAGCTCGCTCGCGTGCACCGCACCGTGACTGGGCAGGTTGAGCGGGCCGACCACCAGCACATCCTGGTGCCAGACCTTCTCGCCCGGTCGCGTGAGCGCGCAGTTGCCGCCGGTGGAGGCGGCAAGATCCACCAGCACGGTATCCGGCAGCATGCGCTCGACCAGTTCGCGCGAGACGATGCGCGGTGCCGGTCGGCCGGGTATGGACGCAGCGCAGATCACCGCGTGCGCCACGGCGAGCCGCTCGCCCAGCACCTGGTTCTGGCGCTCGCGCTCCTCGCGACGCAACGGGCGCGCCAGTCCGTCCGGACCTTCGGCGACCACACCGGTGTCGATCATGGTCGCTCCCAGCGACTCGATGCGCTCGCGCGCCGCGCGCCGGATGTCGTAGGCCTCGACCCGCGCTCCAAGCCTGCGCACCGTGGCGATCGCCTGCAGGCCTGCCACTCCGCCGCCGATCACCACCACCCGGGCCGGCTGCACGGTGCCGGCGGCGGTGGTCAGCATCGGGAACAGCCGCGGCGACAGCTCGGCGGCCAGCAGGGCCGCCTTGTAGCCCGCCACGGTCGCCTGCGAGGCGACCGCGTTCATCGAGCGGGCGCGCGTCAGTCGCGGCACCAGGTCCATCGCCAGCGTGGTGATGCGCCGCTCGCGCAGCGCCTCGACGACGTCCAGGTGCTGAAACGCGGAGATCAGCGACAGCAGCGTGCAACCCACCGGCAGCTGCCGGATCTCGTCGAGCGTGGGCGGCGCCACCTTGACGATCAGGTCGGCGCCGGCCACCAGCGGGGCGAAACCGTCGACCACCTCGACGCCGGGCAGCGCCCAGGCGCTGTCGTGGTGACCCGAGCTGCGTGCCGCGCCCGCCTCCACGCGAAGGGATGCGCCCCGCGCCACCAGCCGTTCGGCCAGGCGGGGCACCAGAGCGACACGACGCTCGTCGGTACGCCGCTCATGCGGTATGGCGATCGTCAACGACATCGGGGGCGATCCTTCCACGCGGCAAGGCCCGGGCAACGCCCGGCACTCCCTTATAATGGCCCGGCGTCATCCCGGGCCGAAGGGTTGCGCGGATGCTACGCGATGGTCCGGGACGTGACCAGCCGCAGGGGCGAGCGGGCCGGGCGCCCTTCTCGATCCGGTTCCAGCCGATCGCGTACCAAGCAGCGTCGGCCGCGTCTTTGATCCGTCCACGCACCACCTCTTCCGGGTATCAGGAACCGCTCGCGCATGAAATACATCGGCACCCCCGACTACGAACACGGCACGGCCGAGCGCCTGGGCGTGCTGGTGGTCAACCTGGGAACGCCCGAAGCACCGCAGACCCGACAGGTGCGCCGCTACCTGGCGCAGTTCCTGAGCGATCCGCGCATCATCGAACTGCCGCGCTGGTTGTGGATGATCCTGCTGCACGGGGTGATCCTGCGCATCCGGCCGGCGCGCAGCGCCAAGGCCTATCGCGAGGTCTGGTCGAGCGAGACCGGCTCGCCGCTGCTCAGCATCTCGCGCGACCAGGCGAACGCCATCCGGGAAGAACTCACCACGCGCTTCGGTGACAGCGTGCGCGTGGCACTCGGCATGCGCTACGGCAATCCGACCATCGATTCGGCCCTGAGCGAACTGGAGTCGGACGGCGTTCGTCGCCTGGTAGTGCTGCCGATGTACCCGCAGTACTCGGGCACCACCACCGCCTCGGTGTTCGATGCGGTCACCGCCCGCCTGCAGGGCACGCGCTGGATCCCGGAGCTGCGCTTCATCAACCAGTACTGCGACGACCCGGCCTTCATCGACGCGCTGGCCGCCAGCGTGCGCGAGAGCTGGGCCGAACACGGCCGCGGACAGCTGCTGGTGACCTCCTACCACGGCATCCCGAAGCGCTACCTGCTCAACGGCGACCCGTATCACTGCCTGTGCCACAAGACCACGCGCCTGCTGGCCGAACGGCTGCGGATCGGCCCGGACGAGTACCGGGTGGTATTCCAGTCACGGGTCGGTCGGGAAGAGTGGCTCAAGCCCTACTGCGACGACACGATGAAGCAGCTGCCCGGCGAGGGCATCACCTCGATCGACGTGATCTCGCCGGCCTTCGCGGCCGACTGCCTGGAGACCATCGAGGAGATCGCCGGCGAGAACCGCGAGTACTTCGAGGAGCACGGTGGCACGCGTTTTCGCTACATCCCGTGCCTGAACGATCGACCGGACCACATCCGCTACCTGAGCGACCTGATCGAGCGGCACGTGCAGGGCTGGCCGGAGGCGAAGAAATCGCAGACCCTGCATCCGAGCGAGGCCGAGCGACGCACCAGTGCCGAGCTGGCGCGTGAACTCATGGCGCAGGATGCAGCCCCTGTCAGCGCGTAGGAGAAGGATCCGGCCCGCCCCCGACCCGCCGCACCGCCCTACAGCGTGCTGGCAAGCTCCCGTTCCACGGCGCGCAGTCGGCGCGCCTGCTCCTCGTCCAGCTCGGTACGCTGCAGCGCGAGCATGGCGCCCGAACGCGTGCCACGGGTTTCCCGCTCGTTCTCCAGCACCGTGAACAGATCCTGCCTGATCGAAGCATCCAGCCGGGGTTGCTCGGCGAACGCATAGACGGCGCTGGCGCGCACCCCGGCATCGGTGTCGCTCAGCGCATCCTGCAGGATCGGCCTCACGCCGGCATCGGTCGCCCAGCGCGACAGCACCGTGATGCCGTTGCGACGCACCGCCGGCGAGGAATGACGGGTCAGCGGGACGAGTTGCGCGACCAGCGCCGCGGACTGGCCTTCGGCATCGGAGCCGGGGACCGACACCGCGTCGATCACCGCGTCGAGCACGCCGGGATCGCTCTCGACGGCCAGCAGTCCGATCAACGTCTCGCGGGCGGCCGGATCGTCGGGTTGCAATTGCTGCAGCAGCGCGATGCCTGCATCGCGGGACACCGGATCGCCCGAGGAGACCATCTGCGCGCCGATGGCCGCCAGGTCCGGATGACCGATCTCGCCCAGCAGCGAGGCCAGACGTTCCAGGCGCGCCGGATCGCTCGCCGAGCGAAACGCATCGATCAGCAGCTCGAGGGCCAGCGGATCGGCCTGGAACCGAGCGAGCTGTCGCGCAAAGCCGTCGTTGGTCCAGGCGGCGGTACCGATCGAGGCGATGTCGGCCCGGTCGCCCGATGATGCGCCCGCCGACGCATCGTTCGAACGAACCGCCGATTCGCCCTCCGCCTCCAGGCCGGGCGGATCGACGACGGCCATGGGCGGCTGATCGACGAGCTCATCGGGGACCACGGCAAAGGGCGTTGCGGCCGGCGCCACCGATGCGATCGGTTCCGCCGGCCCGGTTGCCGGCACCGCCATCGTGCCCGACCCGGCCGAGTCGTCGGTGCCGGTTCCTCGTTCATCCTGCAGGACGAGGGTGACACCGACAATCACGGCAACCACGAGCACCGCGGACACCGTGAACACGGGCAATGCACGCATTGTCGCGCCCTACCTGCCGAGCATCATTGGAACGGATTTCGCACCGAAAACTCGACCCGGGCCGCCTGGCCCGTCTCGCCCGGATTGTTCGCGATCTTCCAGCCGCCGAACTCGGTGTCGCTGCCGGTCCTGAGCGTGCGGTAGAACTGCACCTGATCGACGCAGGCCGGATCGGCTACCGGGTTCGCCACCGCGTAGGAACGATCGCGATTGGCAAGGTTGTCATCGCTGGTCGGCAACACCACCAGCTCGTCGCGCAAGGCGCCCCAGGTCTGCGTGCCGACCGTGCCGTCGACGGTCAGGTTCCGCTCCTGCTGGTAGGCGCGCACGGCACTGGCGGTGCCGCCGCCGTACTGGGCGTCGGCGAAGGTGCCGATCTGGGTCGCACCGTTGTCGAAGCCCAGGCAATACAGGATGCGTTGCACCCCGCGGGTGTAGTAGCTGGTCACGCCGTTGCGCAGCGTGCAGTTGTTGTTCCACTGGTCGTCGGCCGAGGTGGCATCGGTACCGCCGTTCGGACAGGCAAGCACGCCGGCGCCGGGAGGCGGGGTGTTGATCGGCTGGCGGTCCACGTCCAGATCGGCCTCGCCATCCCCGTTGGTGTCGAAACCTGCGAGCAGGCCGAACTCGTCCAGCACCGTCAGATCGACGCTGTCGTCATTGTTCACGTCCGTGTCGCGGATGCCATCGTCGTTGAAGTCGAAATCGGGCTGCCCGTCGCCATCGACGTCCACGTCGTCGACCCCGTCGTTGTCCTGGTCCGTGTCCAGCGTGACGTCGGTGATGCCGTCCAGGTTCTCGTCCGCGCCGAATCCGCCACCACCGCCATTCCCGCCATCGCCACTACCACCGCCCCCGCAACCGGCCAGCACCGCGCCCACCGCCCCCGCCAGTAACAGCCGGGGCATCGTGCGCGCAAGGGTTCGTCGTTTCACGTGGTCTCTCCTTCCAGGGTGGGCGGTCGCGGACGGATCGGTGCGCCCGTGGTGTCATCTATAGCACCGACCGTGCACATCGGGCCTACCGGACGGGGAACGAGCGGAGCGGGGAGGTGGATCGTGCGTTGAATTGTTCCGCACAAGCGATTATGATCACCGGCTAGTCGGGGTGTAGCTCAGCCTGGTAGAGCACTGTCTTCGGGAGGCAGGGGCCAGAGGTTCAAATCCTCTCA
>ENA-ORXU01000233-ORXU01000233.1-marine-metagenome-genome-assembly--contig:-NODE-233-length-71215-cov-4.100593_pt1 | contig 71215 bp, 62 predicted proteins | sample MGYA00237869_ERZ511484 | MGnify/ENA metagenome assembly ERZ511484 | reverse complement strand
CTTTGCAACCTTGTCGAGATCGGCCTGCGTGCGCGATGCCACGACCACATCGGCGCCCGCCTCTGCCAAGCCGATAGCAATAGCGCGGCCAATGCCTTTTCCCGCGCCAGTCACAACGGCAACTTCGCCGTCCAGCTTGAATTGATCCAGAATACCCATCCCGTTCTTTCTCCAGCGCGATTCCATTCTATCCCTGTAATGTGCCCGCCAATCGCCGGGCGCGAAACTGATGGAACAATTAGTCCGCAGTGATCCGCGCTGCGCGCAATTTCAATGAACTAACAATTTGGGGAATGGGAAGCGCGCCGGAATCGTCACAAGGTCGGCCCGGATATGCAGTGGATGAAATGCATCGATTGATATGCGGTGCAGCCTGACTTACAGCACTGATTTTTCAGGAATGAACGAGAGGACAATATGCAGCTTAGCAGAGAACAGCTTCTACAAGCATACCGCCGGATGAAAGTGATCCGTGAATTTGAAGAAAGACTGCATGTTGAAATCGCCACAGGTGAAATAGCAGGCTTCACGCATTTATATTGCGGGCAGGAAGCCGTGGCTGTCGGCGTTTGCGAACATCTCGATTCCGATGATAAAATTGTATCGACCCATCGCGGGCACGGCCATTGCCTTGCCAAAGGATGCGATGTCGATGGCATGATGAAAGAAATTTGGGGCAGCCGCGACGGGCTTTGCAATGGCAAGGGCGGATCGATGCATATCGCCGATCTTGATCAGGGTATGCTGGGCGCAAACGGCATCGTGGGTGCCGGGGCGCCGATTGCCGTGGGCGCCGCGCTGTCCGCTAAACTGGACGGTAAGGGCAAGGTTGCGATCACATTCTCCGGCGATGGTGCATGTAATCAGGGGACAACGTTTGAAGCGATGAATATGGCGGTTGTCACTAAAGCGCCATGCATCTTCGTTTTTGAAAATAACCATTATTCGGAACATACCGGATTTGATTATGCGGTGGGCACGGACAAGGATATCGCCAGCCGCGCCGAAGCGTTCGGCATGAAAGTATGGCGCGGCGACGGCACCGATTTCTTCAGCGTGTATGAAACAATGCGCGAAGTGCTGGAATATGTGCGCGCTGGAAATGGCCCGGCTGCGGTTGAATTTGATACCGAGCGTTTCTTTGGCCATTTTGAAGGTGACCCGCAAAATTATCGCGGCAAAGGCGAGCTGGACCGTATTCGCGCCGAACGCGATTGTTTGAAAAAATTCCGCGATAAGGTGGTCGAGGCAAAATTGCTTGAGGGCAAAGATATCGACGAGCTTGACGCCGAGGTAATGGACCAGATCGAAGCTGCGGTGGCAGCGGCACGGGCGGGCGACCGGCCCAAGCCGGAAGATCTGATGACCAATGTTTACGTCGAATATTGATACGAAGGACGAGCAAATGACAATGATGATGTACCGCGATGCCGTCCGCCTGACGATAATGGAGGAAATGGAAAAGAACGAAGATGTCGTAATGCTGGGCGAGGATATCGTCGGCGGCATGGGAACCGCTGGTGGGCCGGAAGCCATCGGCGGCATCTGGTCTACCTCTGCCGGGATGTTTGACAAGTTCGGCGCGGACCGTGTGATTGACACGCCAATTTCCGAAAGCGCGATCGTTGGTGCTGCTGGCGGGCTGGCGCTGGCGGGCAAACGGCCGGTCGCAGAATTGATGTTTGCCGATTTTATCGGCGTATCGCTTGACCAGATATGGAACCAGCTGGCGAAATTCCGCTATATGTTCGGCGGCAAGAGTAAATGCCCCGCCATCATCCGCATGGCATATGGTGCCGGGTTCAACGCCGCGGCGCAGCATAGCCAGTCGGTGCATCACATACTTACCGGCATGCCGGGGCTTAAAGTGGTAATGCCCACTACGCCGGAGGATGTGCGCGGCCTGCTACGCACGGCATTGCGCGGTGATGATCCGGTGATGTTTCTGGAACATAAAATGCTTTACGGCGTGTCAGGCGAAGTGCCCGATGGCGATTACACGATCCCGTTTGGCCATGCGAAGCTAACGCGGGCGGGCGAGGATATTACGCTGATCGCAACCGGCATGATGGTTGGCCGCGCCGAACAGGCGGCGGACCAGCTGTTGGAAGAAGGCATCGGCTGTGATGTTCTCGATCTGCGCACGACCAGCCCGCTTGATGAAGAGGCTATTCTGGATTCGGTTGAAGTCACGGGCCGCGCTGTTGTTGTCGACGAAGCGCCGGAACGCTGCAATCTGGCATGCGACATTTCCGCGATGATCGGGCAGAAGGCTTTTGCGAGCTTGAAGGCTCCTGTGCAAATGGTGTCACCGCCGCATTCGCCCATTCCCTTCGCATTGGAACTGGAGCAGGCCTACCTGCCCTCTGCGGATGACGTGGTGGCTGCGGCGCGCAAGACCCTGGATTGGCGGTAAGGAAATATCATGAGCAAGCTACGCGCCTTTTGCATGCCCAAATGGGGCATCGAGATGTCGGAAGGCACCATCGCCGAATGGAAAGTGAAGGATGGCCAGAACCTTACAAAAGGCGATCTGATCTGCCTGATCGAAACTGACAAGATCACGAATGAGGTTGAGGCCGAGCGTGATGAAGTGCTGCTGCGTATCGTTGAACCGGCACGTGATGAGGCGATTGCAGTCGGCGAATTGCTGGCTGTGATGGGCGATGCTGCGGCGGATGCCGCTGACATAGACGCTTTTGTCGAATCTTTTACGCCAGCGAGTGGCGGCGTCAGCAGCAATGCGAAAAAGGACAAGAAGCCCGGCAAGCAAGACGCGCCGGAAGCAGCGCAACCGGACGATAAAGCGCCTGCGAAAAAGGCAGCGAAGATTGACACCAACCGTCCGATCAGTCCCAAGGCTTTGCAACTGGCCGAAGCCGAGGCTGTCGACCTTTCTGAAATAACAGGATCGGGCCGCGATGGCCGGATCACCTATCAGGATGTCCACCAGCATATTCGCCCGGAGGCCAATCCGGCGATACGCGGGGCAGCAGAATTGCCGCCGGAGGACCGCTCGGTATTTGCCTCTCCCCTCGCCCGCCGGCTGGGCGCGATACATGGCGTCGATCTGTCGCAACTGACGGGAACAGGTCCGCGCGGGCGTATCTCCAAAAAAGACGTGTTGGCCGTGGCGGACCAATCCGGTGGAGCAGACCGCGGCGCGCCATTTGTGCTGGTTGCAAACGAGCCGAAAGTGGAAACTTTTGATAAGATGCGCCGTGTGGTGGCCAAGCGGCTGACCGCGGCGAAGCAAGAAATTCCGCATTATTATCTGCGCATATCAGTGGTGGTGGACGATCTGCTCGCGATGCGCAAGACCGCCAATATGGTGCTGGGCAGCAAGGCATCGGTGAATGATTTCATCGTGCTGGCAAGCGCAAAGGCGCTGGCACAGCATCCGGATATCAACATTCAGCTTCACGGCGAAGATGTGCATAAATTCAAACATGCCGATATCGCCGTCGCTGTCGCCTCCCCCAAAGGTTTGGTCACACCAATCGTGCGGCAGGCAGACCGGATGCGGATCGAACAGATTGCCGAAACGACCAGCGGCTTGATTGAAAAAGCGAGCGACGGGCGATTGGCGTTTGAAGACATGGACGGCGGCACATTCACGATTTCCAATCTGGGAATGTTCGGCGTTGAGGAATTTACAGCGATCATCAATCCGCCGCAGGGCGCGATCCTTGCGGTGGGCGCGGCATCGCGCGATATGGTAATGCGCGACGATGGCGAGATTGGCATGGAAACGCGGATAAAGCTGAACCTGTCGCTCGATCACCGGGCAATTGACGGTGCTACGGGTGCGCAATTCCTTGCCACCTTGAAAGAGATGATTGAACAGCCGGAGAAGCTGTTCAACTAACCGCTCCACGTGGGAGAGACCCGTCTTCGGACGGGAGAGAGATGGCGGATAGTTCTACAAGAGCTATCCGCCTTTTTTGTTTCGCAGCAGGATCGCCGCGACCGTTGCTCAATACGCGGAACGCGGAGCGCGCATGATATCGTGCAAGCTCTATTGCCAAATTTTCAATTTCGCAAAGACGCATACGTCGTTGCGTTAGCGGCTGACACTTGCTGGCGGGTAACTGCGTCAATCGCTCCGCTCTTTATGCTGCGCAGCAAAAAGGGCATCCGTGGCCAGCACGGATGCCCTTCAGGCTTTTGTTCAGCGGTATCGCCTAGAATTTGAAGCTGGCTTCTACAAACACCTGACGACCGCGGTTCTGTGTCACGACCTGATCATCGCCCACCGCATCAAGAAATGGACGTTGGCCTGATGTATTGACCCATACCTTATCATTCAGGTTCACGCCAATCAGCGACAGCTGCCATTTTCCTTCAGGATGGCCAACAGAGACCCGGCCGTCAAAAGTAACGTAGCTGTCTTGTACGATATCATCGTTCAGCGATGCCTGGTTGGTATTGTAGCTATCTGAATAGATCACGTTACCGCCGACACCGATCGCTAGAGAGTCGTTCAATTCACCCAGATAATCGAAAGCGAGATTGCCGGACCATTCCGGCGCCCGAGGAGCGACCCGGCCATCGAGATCATCACCCGTTGCAGAAATGAACGTGTCGGTGAATTTGGCATCGAGATAGGAAAGGTTGCCGCTGAAGCTCAACCCGTCAATATTGGGATTCCATCCCAGATTAACGTCGACACCCTTCGTGGTGAGCTGTCCTGCATTCAATGTGATAAACTGCGTATTTACAGCGTCAAAATTCTGAACCTGCAAATCATCGAACACATAATAATAGGCTGTCGCATTGAAGGTAATGGCACGATCTGCAAGTTGAGATTTGACTCCTACCTCGCCGCCAATTGCCGTTTCAGAAGCATACCGCAAGCCATCACGAACATTTTGATCGCGAGTGTTCCCGTTAGCTTCGACGGTAAAATCGCCAAAGCCGTTAAGCGACCCAGACGGTAGTGCGCTATTATCGATACCGCCGGATTTGAAGCCGGTTTTGAAAGAAGCAAAAACGTTCAAATCATCACTAGCCTGATATTTCAAAGTGAATTCGGGTGATAAATTACTGTCTGAAAAGCTGATCGGGCCAGAAAGGAAACCGCTTTCGACAAAACCAAAGGCAGCCAAAGCACCATGCACATATGGAATTTCAATGAATTGGGTTTTCGATTCATCGGTGTAACGAACACCCCCTGAGAGTTCCAAACGGTCAGTCAGGTCGATAATCAAACTACCGAAAAACGAAGTGGCTTCAGTTTTTGTAATATGATTTTTATCCCAGTCAAAAGTAAACCCAGTATCTGGATCGGGACCGAAAAAGAGCGCAGCATTTATGCCTTGCTGCGAAGTATCAAAGCCGAATTTGCGCCATTCGTAGAACGCACCGACCATAAAGTTGATTGAACTGTCAAACTCACTCGTAAGGCGTAGTTCCTGAGAATATTGCGTCAGTGTATTGCGCGGATCTGATGTGCCGACACCGCCAGCAAGGCCGGGAGCAAGAAGACCGCCGGAACTGTAGTTATCTACATCGGTTGCATCCAGATCGAGGAAGCCGGTTGTTGATGATAAAGTAAGACTGTCGGTCAGGCCGAAGTCAAGCGCAAGACGACCAAACCACAATTCTGTCTCGCCAAAAGGCACCCCATCGAAACCTTCAGCCAGACTAGGTCCAGTTGCCAAGGGCCCCGCAGGAACTGAAGCGGCCAATGGAGCCGCTGTATCGGGATAAAAATAACGCTGGTCACCCGTGTTACAATCGTAACCGGAGGCGAATTGAAAGCCAGCAATCCCGGTCACTGGATTAACAAGCAATGAAATTGGATCTGCAACACCGTTCGGGCCGCAATCAACGTCGCTGAATGTGAACGCACCGTCGCTGGTGTTTTTCACATACTGAACTTTCAAATTCGCATTGAAGCCTTCAACAGGTTTCCAATCCAATGTCGTACGGCCGATGAAGCTGGTAGATCCACGGTTTTGATTAACAGCAGGCGTACCTTCCTGCAGCCTTACCAGCTTGTCGATGTCGTTATATTGCGCCGCCACACGGATACCGAGTGTTTCGGTGAGCGGGCCAGAAACATATCCTTCTACCAAATAGCCTTGCTCTTCAAACTCATAGGAGCCCTTGCCGCCCACTTCCCAGTCGGAGGTTGGATCGGCAGAGCGGATGGAGAACACGCCGGCAGATGCACTTTTACCGAAGAACAGCGATTGTGGCCCGCGAAGAACATCGATCTGCTGCGTATCGAAGAATCCTGCCTGCACCAGACGCATCGTGCTGACCTGAACACCGTCCATATTGAAAGCCACAGCAGAATCGAAAGATGCTGAAATATTCGATGAACCAACGCCGCGAAGGCTAAGCTGGCCGCCCGAGCCGGAGCCGCCGACCTGAACATTCAAGGTTGGCACCCGGCTGGTTACGTCAGCCACCTGATCGATGCTGTACCGATCCAGTGTTTCGCCGCCGATTACTGTCACAGTAACAGGCACTTCCTGCAGCGTTTCATCACGGCGACGGGCGCGCACGATGATGGCACCGTCATTCACATTTTCTGCGGTGTCCTCGGCTGGCGCGCTTTGCGCGAAAGCTGCGCCCGGCACAGCGAGCATGGCGAGCGATGCAGCTGACCCCATCAGGGCCATCCGCGCGCTTTTTGCAGTAGTCAGGTTAAATACCGATTTTTTCATTCTCAATCTCCCAATTGCATCTCTGCGAAAACATACTCTCTCTTATTTACAAGATACGGTCTATTCGCCGTATTTGAAATCGGCATTTAGCAAAAGCGATAGTATCCTGAATTTGTGGCACTTAGTGCAATACTGTGATAATTTTAACACAAAGCGAACTTGCAGCGTCGCGTGGTAACGCACGGCTGTTGATCGCCAGGTTGCCGGTACCCCTGTCACTATAAGCAGATGCACTTGCCTGCTTTTGCCCGTTATTATGACGCATAATAAAAATGCACCCTAGTTAAGGAGAGAGCGAATGGCGGGCCGGGTTGAAGGTAAAGTGGCGTTGGTCACAGGCGGAGCGATGGGGCTTGGCAAAGCGGATTGCGAGAAGCTGGCGGCGGAGGGCGCGAAAGTGATCGTTACCGATATCGATCTGGAAAAGGCGCAGGTCGTTGCCGACGCGATCGGCGGACATGCCTTTCAACAGGATGTCAGCGATGAAAACCGATGGCAGGAAATAATAACCGAGATCGACAAGCTGCACGGCAGGCTCGATATTCTGGTCAACAATGCGGGCATCGTTATCTTTGAAAGCCTTGAAGAATGCTCGACCGAAAATTTCCGCCTGCATTTGGATATCCACGTCATGGGCACGTTCTGGGGCTGCAAATATGCGCTGCCCTTGATGGAAAAAAGCGGTGACGGCGGGGCCATAGTCAATATGGCGTCCACGTCAGCACATTTGGGCTATGGCATGATCATTGCCTATACCGCCGCAAAAGGCGCCATTCGTTCGATGACCAAATCCATCGCAATCTATTGTCAGGATAAGGAAAACAAGATCCGCTGCAATGTGCTGATGCCCGGCGGTATTGATACCCCGATGGTGCAGGCCGTCGTGGACCGCGATGGTCCAAGCGATGATGATGGCGTAACCGTGCTGCCGAAAGATGCGCTGGGCGCAGCATCCGATGTCGCCAGCGCAGTGCTGTATTTCGCCAGCGATGAAGCACGGTTTTTAACCGGTGTCGAAATGCCGGTCGATAACGGCCTGTTCGCCCGGCCGGAGCGTTGAACGGCGTTTCAGCGAACGAAGACGAAGAAGATGCCATAGTCGCCGCGCGCGCCGCGCAGGCTGCGGCGGAAAAGCCATGGTATCGCTATTATGTGCTGGCGATATTGACGGTGGTGATGATGTTCAGCATCGCCGACAGGCTGGTTTTTTCCATTCTGGTTGAGGATATCAAGGCAGATTTCAAACTGTCCGACACGCAGATTGGCCTGCTCGCCGGTGCGGCATTCAGCGTCACCTATGTTCTGTTTGGCTTTGTTGCCGCGCGGCTTGCCGACCGGTCCAGCCGCAAGAATATAACGGCCGCAGCGATTGCGTTCTGGAGCCTGATGACCGCAATATCCGGCGCGGCCACCGGATACTGGACCTTGTTCATGGCGCGCGTGGGCGTCGGCATGGGCGAGGCGGCAAGCGGCCCGGCATCGCAGTCGCTCATCTCCGATTATTTCCGCCGCGGGGAACTGGGCCGCGCCATGGGGTTTCTTACCATCGGCGCAACGCTGGGAACCGCTGGCGGGATGATGGCGGGCGGCCTGCTGGCTGAAGCATATGGCTGGCGTATGGCCTTTTTGTTGTTCGGCATTCCCGGCATTATCGTGGGGCTGATACTTTTCTTCACGGTGCGCGAGCCGATCCGCGGCAGATACGCGGCACGCGGCGCGCGCGTACAGCAGACACCGGTCATGGAAACGCTGCGCACCCTGCTGACGAATAAGGTATATGTCGGTGTGGTCGCGGCATGGGCTATCCAGATTATGATGGGCTATGCGATGGCGATCTGGATGCCGGCCATCATGCTGCGCAATTTTGAAATCTCTACCGGCGATGTGGCTCTGTATCTGGGCCTGACATTTCTGGCGGGCGGCATACCGGGGCCTTTGCTTAGCGGCATTCTGGTCGATTATCTGACGCGGTTCAACGAATATTGGCGCGCGCTGCTTCCCGGTATCGCCAGCCTGTTGTGCCTGATACCGCTGTGGCTTAGCCTGAATGCGACATCGCTGCTGCCATTCCTTGGCTTCTTTGCATTGGCCTACGCCCTGTTTACCTTCACCAACGGGCCAGTGCTCTCGCTGATCCAATCGAGCGTTGAACCCGCGCAGCGCGGCTTTGCCGTTGCGTTCGCGCTTTTCTGGAACAACATTGTCGGGCAGATGTTCGGCGCCGGACTGATCGGATATCTCAGCGACGGATTTTCGGCCGATTACGGACCATATGGGCTAAACCTTGCTGTGATCGTCGTTGCCGGTTTTGGCGGCGCGGCGGGCTTCCTGCTATTCTGGTGGACGGCGCAGCAGATGAAAAAGCTCGACTATCTGGCTAGAATAAATTCGGCTGCGTGAAGCGGCGGCGTTACGCAGCAACGCACTGCGCTGAAAAGGATCACCCTGATTAAGGATGCCGTGATAGCATCCCGCCATCGACGAGCAGTTCTGCACCGGTCATAAACGGGCATTCATCCGATGCCAGAAACGCAATCGCTGCGGCGGTTTCCGATGGATCGGCCATCCGGTTCAATGGTGACATTGCCGCTGCGTCGGTTTTGATCGTCGGCATAAATTTCTCTGCATCATCAATCAGCCCTGTCGCGGTCGCGCCGGGGATCACTGTGTTGCACCGGATATTGTATCCCTGCTGCGCACAATAGGCCGCCACCGATTTCGAAAGGATACGCACGGCGCTTTTGCTGGTGGAATAGCCGACATCGGACGGCAGCGGCATGATCGAAGTTGTCGATGCGATATTGATGATCGATCCGCCAGACCCGCCGGGATTGCCCTTCATGGCCTTGATCGCTTCCTGACATCCCTGCATCGTTCCGGTTACATTGACATTGATGACACGGTGCCACGCTTCAAGATCGACATCCTCAATCGACAGGCCGGATACCATCCCCGCATTGTTGACCATGATATCGAGCCGGCCAAATTTGTCGGTTGCCGCCTTCACCGCGCCGGGCCACGCGTCGCTATCTGCCACGTCCTGCACCATGAAGGCGCCGCCTTCCTGTTCGCACAGCGCGCTTCCCTGTGCCTCGTTCAGATCGGTGCCGAATATTTGCGCCCCGGCCGCGCGCAGTGTTTTCACGGTGGCCGCACCGATGCCCGATGCGCAGCCGGTTACCATGGCTACTTTGCCCGATAGATCAGTCATAAAATGTCTCCTACCTTTTTTCCGGATTGTCAGTTCGCTTTGTTATGCGGCAATGCGGGAGTATGTGCCGCTGCCATTTTTGCTGATTACCTGCCGGTGGGCGATCCGCTAGCACCGTGCCACAACGAATCTTATCATGAAGGAGCAAAATTATGGATCTGGGACTTAAAGGCAAAAAGGTCATCATGAACGGCGGCGCACACGGGCTGGGCCTTGCCTCGCTCCGGCATTTTGCAGCCGAAGGCGCCGACGTGGCTTTTATGAGCCGCAAGGAAGACAAGATCGAAGCCGCTAAGAAAGAAATTGACGCAGCGGGCGACGGCAAGGTGCATGGCGAAATTTTTGATCTGGCAGACGGCGGAGATGCCTATAAGGAATGGATCGGCAAGGCTGTCGATGCGCTGGGCGGATGCGATATATTTGTGCATATGGCCAGCTCCTCCGGCACAGGCGGCACCGGCGATTGGCAGCAGGGCCTCGACATGGATATCATGGGCGCGGTCAACGCGATCGAAGTGCTGACCCCGCATCTCGAAAAATCCGGTGCCGGTTCCATCGTGCTGATGTCTTCTACCGCAGCATTGGAAACTTTTGTGGGTCCGCAGCCTTTCAACGCATTGAAAGCCGCGCTGATCACCCATGGTTCGCAGCTGAGCCAGGCGCTGGCCCCGCAAGGTATCCGCGTCAACACGGTATCGCCGGGCGCGATCTATTATGAAGGCGGCAATTGGGAAACCATCAAAGATGCGATGCCCGAATTTTATGAAAGCATTCTTGCCAAGATGCCGACCGGGCGCTTTGGCGAACCTGAAGAAGTCGCTAAAACTGTCGTCTTTGTGGCCAGCCCGGCATGTCCTTACATGACAGGTTCAAACATCGTCGTGGATGGCGGCTTTACGCAGCGGGTGCAGTTCTAAACCAGCGCCCAACTACACTATTAAAAGGACAGCCAGATGACCGATATAGACCGCGACACTTTGCTCGATATCTACACCCGCACGATGAAGGTGAACCGCACCGACGAAAAATTTCGTGCGTTGTTGATGGAGGGCAAGGTCGCGGTCATGTATTATACCGTGCGCGGTCAGGAGCTGGCCTCCGCCGCTTCGATGGCTGCTCTTGAAAAAGAGGATTACGTCGTCTGCACCTATCGCGGGCAAGGCGAACAGACAGCAAAAGGCATCCCTGCAAAAAGCTGGTGGGGCGAATGTCTGGGCAAGGTTACCGGCACCTGCAAAGGGAAAGGCGGCACGATGCATATCACCGATCCCGATGTCGGCATCATGGTGACAACCGGCGTCGTGGGTTCCGGCCTTCCGATTGCCAACGGGCTGGCGATGGCATCGCAGAATAACGGCGATGGCCGGGTAACGATGGTCAGCTTTGGTGACGGCGCGGCGAATATCGGCGGCTTTCACGAAGCGATGAATATGGCGCAGCTATACAAGCTGCCGGTGGTGTTTTTCTGCCAGAATAACCGCTACGGCGAACATACCGCATTCGCCGATCACACCGCGAGCGAGAATATCGCATCGCGCGCCGAGGGATACGGAATGCCGTCGCTGCACGTCGATGGCAATGATGTCCACGCAGTATATAATGCCGCAAAAACCGCGGTCGATCATGCCCGCGCCGGCAAGGGGCCAATGCTGGTGGAGGCGATGTGCTACCGGATGATGGGGCATTTCTTCGGTGCCGATTTTTCATATATGCCGCCCGAACATATCGAGGAAATGAAGGCCGAAGATCCGATACCCAAGCTGCGCAAGGTGATGCTCGATCATCAGTTCAGCGAGGACGAGCTTGATAAGATTGTCGCCGGTATCGACGCCGAAATCGACGAGGCGGTCGAGCATGCACTCGCGGCCGACCTGCCCGATGTGAAAGAGCTGAAAATCGACGTGTTCGAAGAGGAGATGGCGTAATGGGCGAGATCACAGTAACGCAGGCACTCAATCTTGCGATCGACGAAGCAATGGCCGAAGATGACGGCGTATTCTGCCTTGGCGAGGATGTCTCCGCCAAGCAGGGCGGCGGCGTGTTCAAGATTACCGACGGCCTTACCGAAAAATATGGCGAGAACCGCATTCGCGCCACGCCAATATCGGAAACTGCGATTATCGGTGCGGCAATTGGCGCTGCGCTTGCCGGACAACGGCCGATTGCCGAGATTATGCTGATGAATTTCGTCGGCGTATGTATGGACCAGATTGTCAATCACGCTGCAAAGCTGCGCTTTATGTCTGGCGGGCAAACCAATGTGCCGATGGTCATCCGCACCACCACCGGCGTCGGTGTCGGCTTTGGCGGGCAGCATTCGGATATGCTTGAGGCGTGGTTTGCGCATGTCGCCGGTATCCATGTGGTCACACCGTCGAACGCCGCCGATGCGCGCGGGCTGATGCGGTCGGCTATCGATTGCAACGATCCGGTTTTGTTTATCGAAAATATCCTGTGCTACGGGCTGACCGGCGAAGATCCCGGAAAGGGATATCGTGTGCCACTGGGCAAGGCAGCCATTACGCGCGAAGGCAGCGATGTCTCGATCATTACCTATGGCCGCACGGTGCATGATGCGCTGGAAATTGCCGGCGATATGGAAAAGGAAGGCATCTCGGTCGAGGTTGTCGATCTGCGCACAATCGCGCCATATGACGAAGAAACCGTGCTGGCATCGGTGCGCAAAACGGGCCGCGCGATCATGCTGCACGAAGCGGTCAAGCCATATGGCACCGGCGCCGAAATGGCCGCAACGATCCACGAGAAATTGTGGGGCGAGCTTAAAAAACCGGTGCTGCGTTTGGGCGGAACATTTTCTCCCGTGCCGTTTGTCGACAAGCTTGAGCAGGCGTGGATCCCGACAAAGGATCAGATCGCCGCTGCGGTCAAACAACAGATGGATAAAGACTGACCATGGCATCGGAAATCCGGATACCCAAATTGGGGATGAGCGCGACTACGATGGCATTGTCCGAATGGATGCATGCTGACGGTGATACGGTCGAGAAGGGCGAGATCATTTATTTGGCAGAGACCGACAAATCGACGACCGAAATCGAAGCGCAGGCCAGCGGCGTTATCCGCCAAACCGGCAAGGAAGGCGAGACTTACAAAGTCGGCGATCTGATCGGTACTATTGAATAGCAATGTCTGCCACTGCGCGGGGGCTTAGGCTGCCGCGCAGTGCATGTTCGGTGCTAAACCGGTGTCGACCAATCCCACCGCTTCAGCCACTCGCGCATCGGCGTGGGTTCCACATCTAGCAGCTTGCGCGTTGCATCGACATCGACGATCAGCGGGCTGACATCTGGTTCATTGTAAAAGCGATAGAATTTCGCCATTCCGTCATAAACGCTCACCGGCTCCACATCGCGTGATCCGGTCACTAGCTCGCTCATATTCGCGGCAAACGTATCCGGCTCCAGACTGCGGAAAATCACTGTCTTTCCCGTAGCTTCGGTAAGCCTCTCGGCAACTTCATCACCGACCAGCACTTCGGGGCCACCAACTGGCACATGCATGCCATCCGCCTTGTCAGTGCCCAACGCGGCCGTCATATATGCAGCCACATCATCGAGACACACCCAACTGATCTTCAGATCCGGCGCAGCGGGATATGCGAATACGCCGCTGTTCACGATGCTGGGTTTTGACCAGATGCGTATCATATTATTCATGAACACAACCGGCTCGATAAACACACATGGTATGCCGGTGGCGGCCAGCGCGCGTTCAATATCCCGGCGGCCGTCATGCGCGCTGAGATTAAGATCACGGTCGGCGATGTAGCAGCTGGTGTTGAACACAATTTTTTTCAGCCCGGCCGAGCTTGCGGCATCGGCAATATTCTGCCCGAAGGATGCTGCGCGCGCGCGATCGAATTCGAACGGCAGATGCATCGCCAATGCATCCTGCCCCGCAAACGCCTTCTCCAGCGAAGACGTATCGGTAATATCCGCGTGGGTCCGGTTCAGATCGGGAAACGGGCTGTCCGCCAATGCATCATCGCGCCGCACGCCTGCGGTCACGTTAAATCCCGCCTTGCGCAGATTTTGCACAAGCGGGATCCCCTGATCAGCCGGCGCGCCCAGCACGATGATTTTTTCTATCGGCATGACGATGCGTCTATGCTGGCAATTCGCCGTTCATGAATTTCATCAGCGTGTTCTGGAAATGCCGAACGCGGCTGTCCTGATAGCTGCCGAGTTGCATTTTGCCATTCGTCAGATTTTTCATGCCCGTCTGCACATGTGGCAAGTTGGCCATATCCTGATCGAAAACCTTGGCAAGTTCCTCGCCCATCACATCCGTTGCCCATGAAAACGGTTCATCATCGGGGATGACAACTTTTTCAACAGAGCGCGGCAAATCTTTCTCACCGGCAGCACGCGGCGACAGAAGGCGGATTTCCATCGTGGAGTAATCCGCAGTTTCGCCCGGCAACCAACGATAAACCAGCGTCGGCATAAAACCCAGCCATGGCGAAAAGTTCGGGAAAATATTGTAGGTGAAATTATCGAGCAATTCAGTGTCCGATGCCTCTGACAAATCCTGCCCGAATGTTTCGCCGAAGCCTTTACGGTTCGCCTCGGCAAGCACGCGGCGGGCCTGATACTCATCCCCCGGATCGATTTCGATACGGTCTTCGCCAGAGCTGAAACGGCGGCCACCCGATTGATCATCATCGCCTTTTTCGCCAGCATATTCGTTCATTTTGTCGATCACATATTGCTGATCCTTGCCGGATACATGCGGAGATAATGTACCGGACGGCGTAATCGCACGGTTCGCAAAATCGCCATAATGATCATAGCGCGTATTCGCATCGCCAAGGAATGCGAGCAGCTGCGGGTGCGTTGTTACCGAATGCCATGCTTCCATGAATGCCTCTGCCGTGGCTTTCCAGTTTGCGGGAATACGCTTCGATACCCACATGGCGGTGTAGCGATTTCCCAGATCATATTTGGCATAGTGATCGGCAACCGGGCCGAGCCAGTCTTTAAACTCTGGCAGATCGTCATTCTCGGTAATCATGATGAAGCCGTTCCAGACATTCACCCGCACTTCGGGCAGGCTCATATCTTTGCCTTCAAGATGTTTGAAATCCCAACTGCACGGTATTTCTTTCAACGATCCGTCATTTTTCCAGGTGAACCCATGAAACGGACAACGCAGCTGCGTCGTTCTGCCGGCTTCCGTCCGCAGCTTGCGTCCGCGATGCAGACACGCATTGTAAAAAGCGCGAACCGATTTGTCTTTCTGCCGAACCAGCAGGAAGGATTTGTCATTGATGTCGAAGACAACGGTATCACCCGGATCGGGCATTTCATCATCGCGCGCCGCAAACAGCCATACATTGGGCCACAATTTCTCGCGTTCCTGCGCCGCGAATTCTTCGCTTATGTAAGGTTCCACGTCGAGCGGTTCGTTGGAAAATTCCTGTTCGGTTTCTGCAAACAGGTAATCGGGCGCGCGCTTTGTATCATTGTCCAGCATATCGGTATAGCTGATACCGGGGCAACGGTCTTCGCGGATAATTTTTGTGCTGTCGTTCATAGTTCTCACTCTACTCTTATTTTGCTCAGTTCCCTTACCCCATCCTATGGCACATCTGGAAGTTGAGGTATCCTAACGTATCTGTGAGGAGTAAAGTGAATGTTGCATGAAAATCAATCAGTCGCGGGCTTGGGCCCGGTTATGCAAATGGCGTTTGTGCCGACCGATTTTGACGCAGCTGTTGCGCACTGGACAACGGTTATGGGCGTAGGCCCTTTCTTCCTGATGGAGGATATCGCGCTGACCGATATGAAATGTATGGGGCAAAGCAGCGATGCCGTATTTTCGCTCGCGCTCGCCTATTGGGGTGACATGCAGATTGAGCTTATCCGACCGGACAATGATTCGCCCTCGCATTTGAACGGTGATTACGGCGTGCGCGATCAGCTTCACCACACCTGCCTTCTCGTCGGCGATATACACGATGCATATGCTGCGTGTAAAAAGCACGATGCCACCGTCGTTGTCGAGGGAAAAGTCGGCAGCGATGGCGCCGTGATCTACGCGGATTTCGGCGGCGGGCCGGGCCATGTCGTTGAAATGCTGCAGCCGCAGCCCGGAACGCAAGATGTGTTTGACATGATCAAACAGGCCGGAAAAGATTGGGACGGAAAAGACCCGCTACGCAAGCTAGGCTGACTTCAAGTCAATATTTTTGTGCGCAGCAAAATAGCGTCGACAGCTATTCGCTGGCACCCAGATAGCCCAGCTGGCCTGCCTTGAAAATGGCCTGCGCACGGTTAACCGCGTTCAGCTTTTCACCCGCGCGGTGAATGTGATAGCGGATCGTAGCGTGGCTGCGTTCCAGTATCATGCTGATTTCCATATCGGTTTTTCCGATCGCCGCCCAGCGCAGGCATTCCACCTCGCGCTTTGACAGCACACAATTTGAAGGTATCCGCCGTTTGGTGCGCATAGCCTGCACATATCCGGCGATGAAGCGGCGCATAACCTGACCGAAAATCGCGCCATATTTAGCATACTCGACCGACAGATCTTCCTGTTCAGCGTCGAGCGGAACGAAGCTGTTTGCCGATATCTGTCCGAATGGCAGATGCACCGGCACAACGATAGCCGCCTTGCACAAAGAACGACGTTCAAAATCATGCAGGTCAATTTCGTCGAGATAGGCGTTCGGCCAAAGGCTGTAAAATCCTTTCTGATTTGCCCAGAAAGGTTCGCTTTCATACCGGCAGGCCCGTGGCAACGGGGAATGCAGCGCAAGGCGGTGATCATCCCACCAGCGTTCACTGTCACTCAGCCAGCTGAATATATCGCCGTTGATGACATTGCCTTCGCCATCCATCATTGTTTCTGCACTGGAAATGTCATCGCATGTTGCAACACGGAAACCCCGTTCTGCAGCAATTTGATTCAATGCAAATGCAGCATGTGCAATATCATCAATGGAATGAACAGTGACGCTATTGAGCAAATCACTAGTGTTTAATCGATCCCGTGTCGGGCGAATCTCAGTAACGTTTGAAGCCATCTGTTGATAAGTGAACCAACTCACGAACCACTTCAAGCAAACTTGCGGAAAAATAGCAGATTTATGCTGATTGCCGCATTTAAGTCACATGCCGCAGGTGCAGCATTTATTCGGTTCAGCTACTGCGATCTGCCTTGTCTTTCGCATTCGTGCCCTTGATCATGGAACGCATTTGATCCCATTGTTCGTCACCAAGCGGCGATAGCATCTGGTAAAAGTTTCCGGAATTGGCCTGGTAGCCCGCTCCATCGATGGCGATGGTCTGCCCGTTTACATATTCGGCGCCCGGCCCCATCAAAAATGCTGCAAGATTTACCAGCTCATGCATTTCGCCCACGCGGCCCATCGGATTTGCACCAGCGCCGGAATTATTGCCGCCACCGCCCATCAATCGCGCGCTCATTCCCTTGGTCGGGAACAGGCCCGGCGCAATTGCATTGAACCGCATATTGTAACGTCCCCATTCGGTCGCCAAACTTTGCGTCATGACGTGAATGCCCGCTTTTGACATGGCGGATGGGACCGTGAACGCCGAACCGTTCCATATCCAGGTCGTCAAAATGGACAGCACGTTGCACCGGCCGCCTTCATCTATTGTGCGCTTGCCAACATTATGCGTCATATAGAATGTGCCGCGAAAAACGGTGTCGGCAATGGCGTTAAAACCGTTCACGCTCAAATCTTCGGTGCGGCTGATAAAGTTGCCGGCGGCATTGTTGATCAGTCCGGTCAGTGCGCCGTGCGTCCACACTTCGTCCAGCATTGCATCAATTGCCTCGGCGTCGCGAATATCGCAGGTGTGGGCGACCACTTTGCCGCCATGCTTCTCCATCAATTGCGCTGCTGTTTCGTCAAGCTTGTTCTGCCGCCGCCCGCAAATATGCACCGCCGCGCCCAGCTTCAGGAAGCCTTCGGCCATTTCTTTGCCCAGCCCCGTGCCACCGCCGGTTATCAGAATACGCTCGCCCGATAGCAAACCGTCACGAAACATGAGTTGGGAGGCATCCATTGCGTATGTCCTAAATGTTGGCAGCGTCGGGCAGCACGAAGATTTTTTGCCTCAAAGGCCCAATACGGTCTTTGCGATAATGTTTTTCTGCACCTCATCCGATCCGCCGAATATCGTGGCCGCACGGTTGTTGAGGAAGCGGCCCATTGCCACTTGCGCGTCTGATGATCCGACGGGTTCGGGCGCTTCGTTGCCATATAAAGGTCGCTCATACGGCAGTTGCAGCGAATCATAGCCCAGCAGTTCCAGCCGCAATTCATCAACTTTCTGTGCGATGTTAGCGCCCAGCATCTTGGTTAGCGATGTTTGCGGTCCGGGCTCATTGCCCTTCGCCAGCTCCGCCAGAATGCGCAGTTCGGTTACTTCCAAAGCCTCTGCCTCAAGCCGCAATTGTGCCAGATTTTCCTGAAACCGCGTATTGGTGGACATTGCACCATTAACGCCCGTGGGTTGATCTTTGGCAGCATCCTGCAAATGCTCAAGATCACGAAGAATGCGCGGTGCAAAACAAGATCCGCCGCGCTCATTTTCCAGCAGGAATTTGGCGATGGTCCAGCCATTGCCCTCTTCACCGATCCGGTTGTCGGCCGCGGATTTGGCATCGGAGAAAAATACCTGATTGACCTCATGATCGCCCGACATCGATATGATCGGGGAAATCTCGATCCCTTCCTGATCCATCGGCATAAGCAGGAAGGTGATGCCTTGCTGCTTCTTCCCGCTATTGTCAGTGCGCACTAATGCAAAAATCCAGTCGGCATGCTGTGCATGGGTCGTCCAGATTTTGGAACCGTTGACGATATATTCATCGCCTTCCAACCGTGCGGCTGTTTTCAGCGCCGCGAGATCGGAGCCTGCCCCCGGTTCGGAATAACCCTGACACCACAATGTCGATGCATCGAGAATGCCGGGCAGGAAACGCTTTTTCTGTTCATCGGTACCAAAATGGCAGATGACCGGCCCCACCAGCCGAAGCCCCAGAATGGAAAGGCCCGGCGCACCGGCGAGCGCGCTTTCCTTTTCAAAGATGAATTTCTGTGTGGGTGACCAGCCAGTGCCGCCATCTTCTTTGGGCCAATGATACGCGACCCAACCCTGATCATTCAGGATGCGGTGCCATTCCAGCCCGATATCAGGTTCCACGAAAACGCCCGGCGTCTTGCGCGCGCCCACCCGCAGCCGTTCGGGAAGCTTTTCCTTCATAAAGGCGCGCACTTCATCGCGGAAGGCAATGTCTTCCTGTGAAAATTCCATATCCATATCTAGCTTCCTTCTCGCATCGCCCAACCGATCCCGCGTCGCAGCAGATCGTAATAAACGTCATAATTCCACGCGCACATTTCCTTGTGCGGATAAAAATCCTGCATACCCGGCAGGTCGTAATGCCCGCGGCAATGGCCCAGCGCGTTGTAGACAATCATACCCTTTCCGATATTACGAGTGTAAAGGATCGGCACTACGGTCTTTTCCCATTGCTCGTCGACGAAACCTGTTGCCTCGCCCTCAAATGTCGTTTGCATCAGCGTGTCGATTTCGGCGGTGGTTTTCGACAGATACATTTCGTCGACAATCTGGAAATTTTCTATTCCCTTGGTCAGCTCATGCTCTGTATTGACGACCTCGACATCGAACTCGCCGATCGGGGGATGCGCTTTGAACTGGGTGCCAAGCGTTTCCATGAACTCTGGATGATTGTCCGGCGAATCAACCTTGCCGTCTTCAGTGAATTCGAGGATCGAATTGGTCCCGTGCAGCGCAAGCCATTTGCCGCCATTTTCGATCCATTTGCGGATCGCTTTGGCTTCCTCGATCGAGGGCACCATGTCGCAGGTATAGGTGATCAGGAACCGGCATTGTTCGAGCCGGGCAGTATCGGCATAGTCGCATGCCACAGTGGTGCGGATATGCGGATGTTCGGCGAGCAGCTTGAGCAGTTCGAGCCGTGCATAGTCGATATCGTGATATTTGCCCGCTGCAACAAAATGCGCGTCGATCCGTGTCGCTGGCTGGTTTGGCATAGTCGCTATTCCCTTATCGATCCGCCGCCGTCGACCGTAAGATCGCAGCCGGTTGTGAAACTTGATTCGTCGCTGGCGAGATACAGCGCCGCGCGCGCCACCTCGTCCGCCTCGCCAATCCGCTGCATCGGGTGATTTGCGGCAAAGGCGGCTTCTGCTTCTTCGGGTGTTGCAGGCCCGGCATTTTGATAGCGTTCGAACATCGGCGTGCGGATCGCGCCAGGATGGATCAGATTGGCCCGGATCGGCACGCCGCGCTTTGCACAGTCAAGCGCCACGGTGCGCGTGAACGCCTGAACCCCCGCTTTCGACGCGCAATAGGCCGCCATATCGGCCCCGACCCGCAATGCGAGCATCGAACCGATATTGACGATCGCGCCCTTTTCGCCATTCTTCTCCATCTCCCGCAATGCCGCGCGGCAGCCGTAAAATGTGCCAGTCAGATTTATATCGATATGCCGGTGCCAGCTATCGAGATCGACATCAGCTGTATTGCCCGGCTCCGAAATGCCCGCGACATTGCACAGCACATTCAGCTTTCCGAATTGGGATACGGTAGCCGCGACAGCCATTTCCCATTGGTCCAGTTGCCGAACGTCCAGCTGCGCTGCCACGGCATTCTCGCCCAGCGTGTCGGCCAGCGCCTGCGCTTTATCAAGCTGCAGATCCGCCAGCATTACCTTGCCGCCTTCCGCTACGATCAATTCGCCGATCGCTGCGCCCAATCCCTCTGCCCCGCCGCTGATCAGCGCAACCTTACCATCCATTCGTGCCACTACGCGCGCTCCTTAATCTGGTTGTTTACCGCTGCAATATAGCAACGCCGGACAGGCCGGGTGCGCCGTAAACATGGCTGTATGCGGTTTTGGGGCTGTTCGGCACTTGTCGTTCGCCGCCGCGCCCGCGCAATTGCTGCACATTTTCATAAACCTGCCGCAGCCCGGATGCGCCGATGGGTTCGCCGCATGCGATACAGCCGCCATCGGTGTTCACCGGCAGCTTGCCGTCGGTGTTCGTCCATCCGTTGGCGAGCCATTCTTCCTGCTCACCATCCTTGCAGAAACCGTTCTCGGCCATATGCATTATTTCTGCACCGGACTCTGTGTCCTGCAATTGGGCTACGTCGATGTCATCAGGGCCAAGGCCTGCAATTTCGTAGGCCGCTTTTGATGCCAGTTCAGTGGGCTTGCCGCCCTCTTCCACGCTGACACCAGCCTGAAACACTTCAAAGCTGTTTGGCGGACGAGACCGCACTGCGACACTGGCGATTTTCACGCCATCCGCGCCGAGTTCCTTCATCTTCTTCTCGCTCGCCAGAATGAGCGCGACCCCGCCTTCCGATGGCGAACAGAACATGAATTTGGTGAGCGGATCATTGATCATCGGCGCGTTCATGATCGTTTCCAGATCAATCTCGCTGCGTCGCCACGCATGATCGGTTTTCGCGCCATTGCGAAACGATTTTTCGGCCACGCGGCCCAATGTCTCGCGGCTGATCCCGTGCAGTTGCATATAGCGTTGTATCTTCAACGCGAAGAATTGCGTTGTCAGCATCATGCCGGTTTGCCCATACCATTCGGGCAGGCCATATTCGGCCGGCTGCGCGTTGAATGCACCGCGCGGATGCTTGTCAAATCCGGTGGCAAGCGCAATATCATATGCGCCGGAGGCCACTGCATGCTGCGCCGATGAAAGCGCGCTGCCCCCGGTCGCGCAGCCATTCATCACATTGATAAACGGCAGCCCCGACAGGCCCAGATCATTGACCATGATATCCGCCGCGCCGCCCGCCGCAGAACCGCCATACGCGCATTCAACCTGGTCCCATTCTATGCCAACATCTTTCAGCGCCTCGCGCACCGCAAATACGCCCTGATCACGCCCCGATCGCCCCTCAGTGCGCCCAAAGGGATGGATGCCAGCACCAATGATATATACGTCACTCATTATTTCTTCTCCGGCCGGAAGGCATAGGTTTCGTGGCTGGCATTGAACGGCACGATGCAGAATTCCATCGGCATATTCAGCTTAAGATCTTCGAGCTTGGCATCCACAATGCGTGTTTCGACGATCACCTCGCCGGGCAATTCGACATACCCAATCAGATAGGGCTCAAAATCATGCGGGCCAGTGGAGGGGCCTTCATAGGGTTCTTTCGGCAGAAAATCCTGCCGCGTCCATGACCATAATGTGCCGTTGCGGGGCAATGGGTATCGCTCAACCGATTTTGCAGCCTCGCCCAGCGGGATGGGGAACACTGTCTGGCCCGATGGCAGCTTCCCGCCGATCAGCCGCGGCTCCGCTTCATCAGTCCATAAATCAGGATCGATCGGTGCAAGCTGTGCCATTACGCGGCCTCCGAATAATTATTGAGATCGAAATTCGTATCGCCGAATGTCTTTTCCAGCATCATCACACGTTTCAACGCATGGCCGATGGCGAGTTCGTCGGTTACGCCCATGCCGCCATGCATCTGCACGGCTTCACGTGCGATATGCATTGCTTGCTCGGCCACGAACGCCTTCACACCGCTGATCTGCTGTTGCCAGCTTTGCGCGTCACTGCGATCGGCCAGCGCGCCGCGCCACAACATCGATTGTGATTGCTCAAGCGCCGCATAACATTCGACCAACCGGTGTTGCAGCGCCTGAAAGCTGCCGATTGCCACACCAAATTGTTCGCGCTGCCGCACGTAATCCAAAGTCTCCTTGAACAGGCGATCGGCCAGCCCCGCCATTTCGGCGGCCGCCAGCAGCTTCACCTCTGCCACCACACCGGCAAGCTGTTCTTCGCTGATCGCCAACTTGGCCGCGCCTGCAACCTGCACATCACGCAGCTGCAATTCAGCGCCCATGCTGCCATCGGTCAGCCGGTATGGCGATGCATGCACACCGCGCGCGTCCGCAGGAACGCAAAACCATCCGGTCGCCCCGTCTTCCAGCTTTGCCGACACCAGAAACACATCGGCAATCGCGCCGCCCTGCACATATGTTTTCTCGCCCGACAGAATATATCCATCGCCATCGCCGCGCGCTTGCAGGGCGCTGGCCGTGAGGCTGAACCGCTGGTCACGTTCCGCATAGGCGGCAGCTACGAAAACCGATCCGTCTAGCACGCCGGGCAAATGCGTTTCATCACCGCCAGCCGCAAGCAGCTTTGCCGGTAGCACACCGTTTTCAAGCCAGGGGTCCACCGCATTGCCCGCGCCAAGCGCCTGCCCGATGACGCACAGATCAACATCGCTGCCGCCCATGCCGCCGCTGTCTTCGCCAGCCGCCAGCGCGACCAACCCCAGTTCAGCCAATTCAGTCCAGCGCGCGCGATCATACCCACCATCGCTTTTGCGGATGTGACGCCGGGCCTCGACATCGATTGATTCAGTGAACCGCTCAACAGCGGCTTTGAACATTTCCTGGTCTTCGGAAAGGTCGAAATTCATGATGCACGATCATAGGTCAGAGGAAGTTTCGTCACGCCGCGCAGCAATATATTCGGCATGATGGTGACGGCGTCGGGATCGGACACTTTGAAATTATCCATCCGCTCAAGCATTTCGTCGAACGCGACAAACATTTCCTTGCGGCTGAGCATATTGCCGACGCACATATGCGGCCCCTTCCCGAACGCCAGATGCGCGCGCGCATTCTTGCGCTCGATATCGAATTTATCGGGATTTTCGAATTTCGCCGGATCGCGATTTGCCGAGGCATAGCGCAGCTGCAGCATCGCGCCTTCGGGAATTTTCATCCCGCCAAGCTCAGCGTCTTTCTTCACGACGCGCCACATACCCGCGGTCGGCGTTTCATAGCGCAGTGCCTCCTCGACCATATTCTGGATCAGCTTGGGATTGCGGCCGCCGGCTGCTGCCTTTGCCTTTTCCATCTGGTCCGGATTGCGGATCAGCTCAAGCAGGCAGCCCGCCATCGTCGACGTAGTCGTCTCGTTACCCGCGACCATAAATTGCTGCATGATCGACATGATCTCTTCGTCGGTGAGCGGGGTTTCACCCTCGACCCGCGCGCTGACCAGATCGCTGAGCAAGCTGTCGCCGCCATTGGCGCGCACGTCGTCGATCTTGTCTTTCATATATTTCTGAAAATGCACAAACGAACGCGCGCATTCGAGTTCGCGGTCACGGTCGATCATCTGGCTGAACCGGTCAACCGCCGCATCGGACCAGTATTTCACCTGTTCGGGATCATTATCGAGCCCGATCTGCTGGGCAATCATGGCAACCGGCAGCGGAATGCCAAAATCATCGACGAAATCGCCGCCGCCTTTTTCGAGCATTTTGGTAATCAGCTCGATCGATTTGGCGCGCATCTCTTCTTCGATCGCATTTACGCGCGGCGCCGAAAATGCCAGATTTACAAGCTTGCGGTTGCGCGTATGCACCGGATGATCGGCGGTCAGCAGCGTTGGCAGATCGGCGTAACCCTCGTCCAGGATCGCAGCCAGCTCCTCATCCTTGCCGCCCATAACCAGCGCAAATTCGTTCGAGAATTCCTCAACTCGCGTCGTCGCCTCCGAACACAGTTCGTAGGTATAGACGACATAGGTGTTCATTTCGGGAAAATGCTCGATCGCCGTGCCGGCTTCATGAACGCGCTTGTAATATCCAAACGGATTGGTGAGCGTTTCTGGAGAGAAGAAATTTGATTGGTCGGCTGGCTTGTTCAACGGTTTGCTCCCATGAGATTCAATAGAGGCTACATACCCGCATCGATAGCCGCTGCGCGATAGATGAATTTGTTAGGTCTTGAGATTTCAAGCCGGTTTGGCGCGCCGGATCCGCCGCCGGCATGCCGCTATCCGGCCAAGCTGCCATCCGGCCCCAGATCAAATTCGCGGGCCATTTCGGCGCTGTCAAAATAGTCGCGCCATTTGGCGATCTTGCCCGTGTCAGATATTTCAAAAACGCCCATGACGCGCACCGATGCCCGTTTTCCGCTGACCAAATCAAAACTGTCTGTGCGTTCGGTCAGCACGATTTGTCCGTCGGCTGCGATATGATGCGTTTCCCAGTCAATCGCTTTGGCGCCTTCGACGAATCCGGCGATGACCGTGCCGATTGCATCTTTGCCCTCTACGGGTTCCATCGGAATATTATGATACACCGCATCGTCGGTGAAGGCTTCGCAAACGCTGCCTGTATCCTTGCGGTTCCATGCGTCAATGAACGATTCGACGGTTTCAATAGGCGTCATGCTGTATTTCCTTTTGCTATAAAATCGAGCGCATTGGCAAGCAATCGCCGGCAGTGCGGATTTTCATAAGCCGCGGGTCCGTCGCCGAATTGCAAATATACGAGATCGGCATTGATCGCGCGCGAAACCCAGCCGACCAGATTGCTGCCATCGTCATGGCTCCAGCCTTCATTAGAAAACATTTTTCCCGCAATCGCCTGCGCCGCCGAATAGAAATTGCTGCGCGTGTAATCATAATCGGATGCGAGCAGCGGCGTTACTGCGTCAGTAAAAATTTCGGCCAGATATAGCTCGTCTTTCACCGCAAATTCGTGCGGCACGCCTTTGGTCACGGGATGGTCGGTCAGCACGCTGGCGGTATAATCAACATCATGGCGATACCCTGAATCGGGCTTAGCCGCGCCGCGCACCTCGCCCGGTTGATACAGAAAACGCCCACCGATCCATTCGCTCCATTCGGGCCACAGCGCCCATCCGCCAATGGCATGATGCATCGCTACCGCGCCCTTGCCAGCGGTAAACCGGGCGCGCAGCTTGTTCTTAAATGCATCACCGGGCGGCGACATTTTCACCGCTCCATCGGCAAAGTCATATCCGGGCATATCGTAAAACAAAACAGCATCTGCATCATCAATCGCGCCGCCCGCAACGCGTTCTTCGGCGTCAGGATGGCGCAGATGGTCCACGTGCCAGCCGTTCAGACTGGCCAGCAGCCGGGCAAACGGCTCCTCCTCAAACGGATGCCCGCCCGACAGGACAACGAGCGAGCGGTCCATCACGCGAGCTTCAGAATCATCTTACCCTGATTGGAACCGGAGAACAGCCGCATGAACGCGTCATATGCGTTTTCGATGCCTTCATCGATATGCTCGTCAATCTTGATACGGCCGTCTGCTGCCCAAGGCGCCATGGCCTGCGCGCCTTCACCAAACCGTTCTACATAATCGGCAACGAGCAATCCGGTTATCGACGCGCGGTGGACGATGAGTTGCCAGATATTGCGCGCACCGACGGCATCGCTGTTATATTCGCTGATCAATCCGCACAGCCCGATGCGGGCGTGCCTGTTTATATTGTTCAGCCCGGCGTCGAGAATATCCCCGCCGACATTTTCAAATATCACGTCAACACCATCGGGGGCCGCCTCGCCGATTGCCTTGCTCAGCGCGTCGACATCCTTGCCGCGATAATCAATCACCGCGTCAAAGCCATACCGGTCTTTCAACCGCGCGCATTTTTCCGGCCCGCCAGCAATACCAACGGTACGGCAACCATGTATTTTCGCCAGTTGCCCCACGATGGAGCCAACCGCCCCCGCGGCACCCGACACCAGAACCGTGTCGCCCTTGCCTGGCTTGCAAACTTCGAACAGGCCGAAATAGGCGGTCATTCCCACGGCTCCGAACAGTGAGAGGAAATTGGTGACTTCCGGCACCATCGCAGGATCAATCGGCTGGGTAAATCCGCCAAGCGTGCCAACCGAATATTCCTCGATCCCGTTCAGCCCCATGACCCATTGGCCTTTTTCAAAACCGTCGGCTTTGCTGTCCTCAACCACACCAATCGTCGTCGCGCGAACGGGCGCACCCAGCGGGATGGGCGGCATATAGCTCTCGGCATCATCCATCCATCCCCGGATCGCCGGGTCCAGCGATGCATAATGATTGCGGATGAGAAACTCGCCATCGTTCAGTGCAGGCGTATCTTCGGTTACTAAATCGAAATCCTGCTCGGCTGGCGCACCATCGGGGCGGCGCTTCAACAGGAAGCGGCGGTTATCTGGCATATAGTATATCCTTGTGTTTAAATAAATTCAGGCGGCTTGTATTCGGATCGGTATCGCACTTTGCAGTGCCTGTCCGGTGATCGGATCAAAATCCACCTCGTCGCTGACAAGCCGGTTTGTCGATGATCCCATCTCGCGCACGTTATGCTTACCCGAATCGCTGTCACCAAACGCATGGGCCATCGAAACAATCCCGCGCCGCACCCGATCGCTGGGCTGGGCCACGGCATGGATCGTATCATGCGGCGATGCAATTGCGATAATATCACCCTCGCCTATCGAAAGCTGGGCCATATCGTCAGGATGGATATATGCGGGGTTGGTCGTCGTTTTCTTCTGCAAACCCTTCAGCTGATGGCCCGTTGAATTGAACCGCGTTTTTGACCGGCGCGATATCAATTTAAAGTCATAGCCATCATCGGCCGGCGCGTGGCGCGCATATTGTATCAGTTCATCGGGCATCGATGCTGCGGCCAGATTGAAACGGTTTGCCTGCGCCGGATCGGGCGCTTGAACAATCGGATGCAGATCTTCGTAGACCACTGCCGCTCCGTCTTTGCTGTCACGGCGCACCTGACTGGGCGGCACGATGCAGCCCTTCACCATCAGATCAAGAAACACCTCTTTCGTCGGGCATGCATCCATTGGCAGCGGCCCGCCCGCAAGTGTCATTTGCAGGCCGAGATGCTTGGCAAGATGCCACATCATTTCATATTCGTCGATCACATCGCCTGGCGCCTGCGCAACAGCATCGGTATAGCGGCTGTATGGCTGCGTGTGCCACCATTCGGACAGGCTGGTAATATCTTCACGCTCCAGACATTGGGTCGGCGCCAGCACCACATCGGCGCGCTTCGCACTCGCCGACATCCACGGATCAATCTGCACAAACATATCAAGCGAATCGAGCGCCTTGCGCATCTTCATCTGATTGGGAAAGGCAATTTCCGGATTGCCGCCGATTGATATCAGCACGCGCACCTGATCGTCACCGGGGGTGAGAATTTCGTCGGCCAGAACATTGCACGGCATTTCAAATCCGCCGAGCATTCCCAAATCGCGAAAGCGCGATTTAGGCGCGTCGCCGCCATACATGGCCACATCGGGCGCAACCTGCGCACGGTGCGGCTGCTGAACGGTGAATATACCGGGGATCGCGACCTTCTCGCCTTCCTGCCGGAAACGCGCGCATAGGATATTCAGCGCGCATACCAGATATTCGGTCAGCGTTCCGTTGCCCGCCATTTCGGGGCCCGTGCCAGTGACCACGCATCCACGTTCGGCATTTGCAAACATGCGCGCTGCCGCAATTAACTGATCCGCATCAACGCCTGCACGCTGCGCCGCCACTTCGGGCGAAAGATGCGCGACCGCATCTTTCAGCGCGTCCACCCCGTCGACATGTGCAGCAACGAAATTGCTGTCATACAGTTCCTCGTTCAAAATTACGTTCAGCATCCCGCCCAGCAGCGCAGGATCCTCACCCGGCTTTACCGGCAGATGGATATCGGCCAGCGAACCGACATCGCATTCGCGCGGATCGGCCACGATCAGCTTCATGCCATCCGCCTGCCTGTCGCGGATGCGCCGCGATGGCGAAAATGGCGGGACGCCGCCCGATGGCGAGAAATGCGATACGATCGGATTATTTCCGACCAGAAAGGTTACATCGGCCTCGTCAAAAGTATTCAGCCCGCCCATCCACCGGCCATACCGGTGAACAGTGTAGATTTTTGCCGGCTGGTCGAGCGTTAGGCTGGTAAAATAATTACGTGTGCCAATCGCCTGCGCCAGTGACAGCGATGCTGCCATCGCCGAACTGTTCTGATAGCCGCCCGATCCGAAGAAAAACGCAACCGAATGCGGGCCATGCTTTGCTATAATCTCTTTCAGTCTGTCACCCACATGGGCCAGCGCATCGGGCATTGCCGTTTCTTCAAACGCGCCATCCTTGCGCACCAACGAATGGATCAGCCGGTCGGGGCTGTTATGCGATTCGGGCATCTGCCGGCCCTTGATGCAGGTATAGCCGCCATATTCGGGATCGTCCTTGTCCCCTTTAACCGATATGATTTTGCCGTCCTCAACCTCGGCGATCATCGCGCAGTTGGCGTGGCAGAAACGGCAGAAAGTTTTGTGCTGCTGGATACCCATCTCGTTCATCTCCTTCAATCTTACACTAGCGTTTTACGCAGCTCTAGCGACTGGCAATTTTGTCCGTGGCGCCGTGCGCCCTTTGCGCGTCATACAGGCCATCATTCACGAAGGAGAATTCCCAATGCCCACAACGTCACGTCAATTTTTGCTGAACGGTCACCCGGTTGGCCGCGGTATCGAAGATGATGATTTCAAGATGGTTGAAACCCAAATCGGCGATCCGGGCGAAGGCGAAATGCTTTTGAAAACGATATATCTCGGCTTCGATCCCGCGATGAAAGGCTGGATGGAAAATATCGCCGATTATATGGCGCCGATGCAGATTGGCGAAGTGATGCGCGGCAGCGGCATCTGCGAGGTGATCGAAAGCAATAACGGCCGGTTCGAAAAAGGCGATATTGTTATCGGGATGACGGGCTGGACCGAATATCACACCACCCGCGGCGAGGATTTCGTAAAGGTCGAATCGCAGCTGCCGCCGACTGCAATGCTATCGGTGCTCGGCACGACGGGGATGACCGCCTATTGCGGGCTTTTTAAAGTCGGCAAGCCGGTTGCCGGCGATACCGTGCTGGTATCGGGCGCAGCGGGCGCGACCGGATCGGTTGTCGGGCAGCTTGCAAAAATCGCCGGTTGCCGTGCGGTCGGGATCGCCGGCGGACCTGAAAAATGCAAATGGCTGGTCGAGGAAGCAGGCTATGACGCCGCGATCGATTACAAGGCCGATGACGTGCGCGGGCAGATTAAAGAGCATTGCCCTGACGGCGTCGATGTCATCTTCGATAATGTCGGCGGCAAAACGCTTGACGATATGCTGGTGCATATTGCCACCGCAGCGCGCGTCGTGGTGTGCGGCGGGATCAGCCGGTATGAAAGCGGCGGGAAGCCCACCGGCCCCGGCAATTATTTCAATCTGATCTTCCGCCGCGCCAGCATGGCGGGCTTTATCGTGCTCGACTGGACAGACGAATTTCCCGCGATCCGCAAGCGGCTTGAACGATTTGCGATCGATGGCCGCCTGAAATATCGTGAGGATATTCAGGAAGGTTTTGAAAATGCCCCTGACACGCTGAAACGCTTGTTCTCTGGGAAAAACAAAGGCAAGCAGATGCTCAAACTCTAGGCAGATTTGCCTGCGCCTTCTCGATCAGGTCGGGGCGGCGAGAATACAAAAAGGGCGGCTAGTGTTTCCACTAGCCGCCCTTTTTTGTTTTGAACCTGACTTTTACCGGCTCAATCGAAAGACGGCGTGGCCAGTCCCTCTTCATTGTAAACCGGGCCTTCATGCGACACGAGATATTTTGCGCTCACGGCGCCGCGCATATCGAACTGCGCAATATGATCGCGCATCCCGGCATATTCCGGGCCCGCGAAATGGGCAGCGAGTGCGTCCTGGCTTTCCCATTCTTCAAACACATTTACCCGTGCCGGATCTTTGCCGTCCGCGCTCCAGTCATAGCGGATGCAGCCATCTTGGCTCAGCGCGCCGTCAATCCACTTTTGGCTCGACGTCAGCGCCTTTTCCCGCTGCGCCGGATCAAGATCAATTTGCGCCGTGATCAACACTTTGGGCATATCATGCTTCCTTCGCGTTATATTCAGCCTGAATAACAAATACGCGTTTGGAATACAGCCATTTTCCATCACGCTTCACAAATTCATCATCATATCGCCCGCCTACGGCCCGCGATGTCCCGTCGGCCATCACCATGATTTCATGCGTCTGGCACCGCCCCTTTGCCGTATCGCCATTGATTTCGATCGCGGACGGCGCGCTAAGAAAGCTGACCGCTTTGAATCCCTGCATAGCCTGCGTCCATAATCCGACGATCGCCTCGCGCCCTTCGACAGGGGTTCCCATCAGATTCCAATGTGCCTCTTCGGCCCAGGTTGATCCCCAGTCATCGGCATCGACCCGCAGCACGGCATCGCTGTAGGTATCGTGCAGCTCGCGTATCGCCAGCCGGTCTTCCATAGGTCCGGTAAACATTGCAGTTCTCCTTTATCAACCGGCTAATCAGGCAGTTACGCGATTCCCGCAATCATCAATTTTACCAAGAGCGCGGCGCGTACCACTGCCCTATAGCCCTCTTCAGATAATGATACAAAAGGAGCGAAGTCATGGGACGTTTAGCAGGCAAGAAAGCCGTCATCTTGGGCGCGGCGAGCGAAGGAAATATGGGGCAGGTCACCGCCCGTCTGTTCAAGGACGAAGGCGCAGAAGTGCTGGTTGCCGGCCGCAAGGAAGAACAGCTGAAATCGCTGGCGGACGAATTAGGCGGACATTATGCACTGTGCGATATTACCGATCCTGCGCAAGTGCAGGCGCTGGCCGATACGGCCGGTAAAAAAATGGGCCGCGTTGATGCGGCTGTAAATACAACGGGTTGGGGGCTGCTAAAACCATTTACCGAAGTGACGCAGGAGGAGTTGGACAGTATCGTCGATCTGCAATTCAAAGGCGTTCATTATTTTCTCGCCAGCTTCGTCAAACAAATGATGGCGCAAACGCCGCAGGGTGGATCGCTGATATCGCTGTCCTCCGCGACCACCAAATCCCACGTTGCAGACCATGCAGCCTATATCGGCACCAAGACAGGATCAGAAGCATTGATCAGCTGCGTGGCCAATGATTATGGCCAATATGGTATCAAGGCGAATACGGTTTCACCGGCCTTCACCGAATCGCCGATGACTGAGGGCGCGTTTGCGACGCCGGGCCTCGTCGATGCGTTTCTGCCGCGCTATCCTCTGGGGCGGCTTAATACCTCTGCAGATGTCGCGCATGCCGCCGCATGGCTGTGCAGCGATGATTGCTTCGTTACCGGTGAGAATATCCAGCCGAATGGCGGTATAAACCTGCGCGGCAATCCGCAGCCTCAGGATCTGGCAGCTGCAATCGGCGCGGCTATGGCGAAGCAGGCCGAAGGCTAAGCCCGCATTCACTGCGCTACATAAAAGGCTCCCCGCCGCGCCGCGGGGGGCCTTTTTCTTTTGGGTACATCCCGATCAATATTGCGCAGTGCCGCCATCAACGCTCAGCATTGCGCCAGAGATTCCAGCGCCTTCTTTGGATGCGAGCAGCAGCGCCATCGCGGCCACCTCCTCAACGGTATTGGGCCGTTTGATCGCGGATTCCTGCGCGAACATATCGACCATCTCTTCAAATTCCATGCCCATCGCCTTTGCCGTGGCGGGGCCGTTATCCCTGATAATATCAGTGATAACCATTCCGGGGCAGATGGCGTTGACAGTCACACCTTCGGACCCGACTTCGCGCGCCAGTGATTTTGTCATCCCGTTCACGGCATGCTTGGCGGCGGAATAAGCGGTCAGCACAGGCTTGCCATGCTTGCCCTCCATCGAACTGATATTGATGATTCGCCCGTTCTTCTTTTCCAGCATGACCGGCAGCGCGCGGCGCATCGACCAGAAAGTGGAATAGACATTCCATTTCATTGCGTCGTCAAATGTCTGGTCACTCAAATTAACGAGCGGCTGCAGATCCCCTGCGCCGCCTGCATTATTGACCAGTATATCCAGCGTTCCAAAATGCGCGGCAGCCTTATCGACAAATCCTTCGACATCGGCTTGGTTCATCGCATCGCCTGCAATAAATATCGCGCGGTCACCGGCACCGATTTCGTCGAGCGCCTTCTGCGCCTTATCAGCATTTCGCGCCATGAGCGCCACGCTTGCGCCCTCGGCCAAAAATGCCTCCGCTATGCCGCGCCCGATGCCCGCTGTGCCGCCGGTAATGGCAGCGATTTTTCCGTCCAGTCTCATGATCTTCTCCTTGGTTAACCGCATAATAGCGCAGCGTTGGAAAAACCCCACCTAGCCAAAATGGAGGGTTGGCGTTTACACGCGCCCGTCCCAAACTGATATCTATGCCAGAAACAGATGTAATCATTTTGGGATGCGGCGCGGCGGGAATGACCGCAGCGATCGCCGCGCATGAAGCAGGGGCCAGCGTAGCCATTGTGGAACGCTTCGACAAAATCGGCGGCACAGCGGCAATTTCAGGCGGCGTCATCTGGGTGCCCGATAACCCGCGTATGCGCGCAGAGGGAATCGCCGACAGCCGCGAAGACGCGCTCGCCTATTTCCGCTCGCTCGATCACGGTGATCTCGTCGATGAAACACTTGAGGCATTTGTCGATACCGGCCCCGATGCGCTTGCCTTTTTGGAAGCTGCCGGCGCGCTCAGCGTGTCATTGCTGGCGGGCTATCCCGATTATTATCTCGATCGCCCCGGCGCAAAACCGGATGGCGGCCGCGCGATGGATCATGATCTTTTCGCGCTGGGCGATCTGGGTGAATGGGCAGACAAAATCTACGCCATTGAAGAACCCAAACCGATGATGCTGCGCGAAACGGCGCTGGGCGGCGGCGATGGTATTGTCGCGCCCGATGAAATGTTGCGGCGCATGGAAAATAACGAGCGCGGCTTTGGCCAAGCGATGGTTGCGCGGCTGTTGAAGGCCTGCCTTGATCGCGGTATCGTGCCGGTCACCGGCTTTGAAACCAAGCGCCTGTTGATAGAGGATGGCCGGTTGGTCGGTGTCGCTGGCGAACATGACGGAAAACCTGCCGAAATGCGCGCAGCTCAAGGCGTTGTCATCGCGACCGGCGGTTTCGAATGGGACACAGACATGCGGCAAACTTTCCTGCGCGGGCCAATGGACGCCCCCGCCAGCCCGCCCACCGCACACGGCGATGGGCTGAAGCTGGCGATGCAGGCGGGCGCGAAGCTTGGCAATATGACGAGTGGCTGGTGGGCGCCCACATTGGTGACGCCCGATGCCCCATGGAAAACAGGGGAGCAGCGCGCCCAGCCAGTGCTGATCGAACGCACCTGCCCGCATTCGATCATGGTGAACCGCGCGGGCAAACGATTTTGCAATGAAGCCGCAAATTATTCGGCGCTGGCCGGGGCGTTTCATGCATTCGATCCGCAAAGCTACGATTATCTCAATTTGCCGGCATGGCTTATCTTCGATGAAAATTATGTTGAACGCTATCCGATTGGATTGCGGATGCCCGGACAACCCGTTCCCGATTGGGTTGTGCGCGCCGATACGCTGGCGGCACTGGCGGATCAGATCGGCGTGGAAGCGCAGCCGCTGGACGAAACCGTTGCGCGTTTCAATGGCTATGCACAGGCCGGGCATGATCCGGATTTCAAACGCGGCGAGGCGGCATATGATGCCTTTTACGGGGACCGCAGCCGCGAAGGCACTGCCGTCACGCTTGGCGCGATTGGCCGCGCGCCATTTTATGCGGTCGAAATCCGTATGGGATTGCTGGGCACCAATGGCGGCGCGCGCACTGATGCGCGGGCGCGGATATTGGCGCATGACGGCCAGCCTATTCCCGGATTATACGGTGCGGGCAATGCCATCGCCTGCCCCACCGGCGGGATCTATGCAGGCGCAGGCGGCACATTGGGACCGGCGCTGACATTTGGGTATATCGCCGGGCAAAGCGCCGCGCGGCGGGACAATGATTGAGCTTTAAAAATCTTTGGCGGCCAGGCATTGCCGTCACTAGACTTCGCGGCACACACGGGCCGGCTGCGCCGCTAGCGTTTTTTTGGCTCAAATTCGATGTGCAATTCTTTCAAACTGCGCAGCAGGAAATGCGGATGATAGGTGAAATCATTCTTGCCGTCCGCAAACCACATATCGTCAAACCGATCGACGATGGCCTGAAAGCCCCAGGTTAATTCCCGCCGGGCCAGCGGCGCGCCCAGGCAATGATGCGTGCCGGAACCAAAGCCCATATGCGCGCCTGCCTTTTTGCGATCCAGATCAATTGCGGCCGGACATTCAAAAACGCGTTCATCACGGTTGGCCGCGGCAAAGCGCACATTCACGATTGCGCCAGCTGGAATGCCTATACCGCTAAGCTCGGTATCCTGCGCGCAAAACCGCATCAGGCTCTGTACTGGCGATTCCAGCCGCACAACCTCTTCGACGAATGTTTTTATATATTTGGCCGGATCGTTTTTCAGCTTGTGCCAGACATCCTTGTTTTCAATCAGCAGCTTCATCCCTGCGGCAAGCGCATTGGTTGTCGTCTCACTGCCGCCCACAAATGTATCCGCCATCATTTCGGCGTGCAATTCATTATCGTTCAGCGGGCGGCCCCACCCTTCGATCACGGTATTGACCAGCACGCTGATCAGCGATTCATCCGGGTTTTCGCGTAGCCGTTCGAATATCGGCTGGAAATAATGCTGCGCTTCAATCTCCCGGTCGACCATTTCAAATTCGCGTTCTTCAGGCAGCATCATCGAAATGCGATGGAAGAAAGCGTCGGTCCACCGCTTTATCTTCCACATGTCTTCCCGCTTCGCGCCCATTTGTTCGCCGATAATAAACAGCGGCAACGGCACGGCAAATTGCTTCACCCAATCGCAATGGCCGTCATCAACAAATTCGTCGATCAGCTGATAGGCGAGATGTTCGACTTCGGGGTCGATCAATTTGATACGGCTTGGCTTGAACGCTTCGTTGAACATCGCGCGCATTTGTTTGTGGTTAGGATCATCGCGTCCAGCGAGCGTTGGCGCAGGGTTCCATCCCTTTTCCTCAAAACGCTGCGCCACTTTTTTGGCGCGATCCAGATTGTTGGTATTGGAGCGATACGGCGTATTGCCTGCACTGCTGGGAAAATTTTCAGGATCCATCAAAACGGCGCGCACATCGTCATAACGCGTCACTACATAAATTTCGGTGCCGGGCTGCTTGTAAACCGGTGCTTCGTCCCGCAATATTTTGTAAGCATCATATGGGCAATTTTGTGTTTCGATATCGAAAAGGTTGACGTCAATCTTGCCGCCACTATCGGCTTGCGTTGCCATCACCTCACCTCCACACTGTCTTCGCCCCAAGGCGCGATCTGCTCTGCTTTTTGGAACGCATCGGGCAACTCCTCTACCATATGCCATGTCGATGCGAGCCGGCCAAAGCCTACAAAGAAAGCGACCGTCATGCCCAATTCGACGACTTCGGACTGAGAGAAATGCGTTCGCAACTCGGCGTAGAAATCGTCGCCTATCGCCAGATGATCGGTTGCCATTAACTCGCCATATCGGATCGCGATTTTTTCTGCTGCGCTGAGATTTTCGGCCTCTTGCGGTTTTTCCAGCGAACAAACCAGATCCTCTGTCACGCCGTCTGCAACCGCATCCGAATACCGAATGGCCATGCAGCTGCGGCATTGGTTGAAAAATGCCACACGCAGCCGGACCAGCTCCACCAGCCGATCGGGGAGCGTTCGTTTCGTTTTCAATGCGCCGCCAAATTGCATCAGGCCGAGTGCAAGATCGGGCGCATGCGCGAAATAGCGGGTAAGGCCCTGTTCCAGATCGGTTATGGTATCGGGCTGTATCGCCTCCCGCAATCGGGGATCCCACTGATCGGGTGAGAGCTTTTCAATATTGCTCAAGCGAACCTCCTAAAATGGTGCATGGTCAGCGTGGCCAGACTGCGGCGATAGTGCAGCTAGCGCAATTAACATTTATGGGAAGACACACATGGAACAGCCATTGCAGGAATTGCTCGACAAGAAAGCTATCGAGGATGTTGTCGCGCGCTATTCGCGGACGCTGGATTGGCTGGACGATGCAGGACAGGCCAGTTGTTATTGGGATGATGCGGCAGTTGATTATGGTTTCTTCAAAGGCACCGCAAAAGATTTCCTGCCCAGCGTGATGGAAATAGAACGCATGTCGCAGCGGCGGTGGCATATGCTGTCCGGGCTGATCATAGAATTTCATACGCCCAGCAGCGCAAGCAGCGAATGTTATGGCATCGCCACATCCGCCAGCCCCCAGGATGACGGCAGCATGGCCGGCATGATATTCGGTGGCCGCTATTTCGACGAATGGGAAAAACGCAGCGGCGAATGGCGCATATCAGCGCGGACCTACAATCTTGACTGGCGCCACCCGTTGCCCGATCAGCCAGGCTTTGAACCCGAAGGCGATTTTGCGTTGCCGACAGTAAAGATCACTGAAAGCGGCCACCCCGCATACCGGCCAATGTAGGCACAATCAGCTTTCGGACGGCGGATCAAGATAATCGCGGTAATAGGTCAGCTTCCCGCCCGACACCTTGTAGATTCCCACGCCGCCGCGCGCGCCTTCGGGTGAATGCATGGTCCACCGCGCCCAGACGGCATGATCATCGCCGCATATTTCATCGACGGTAAAGCTGATTTTCTTCTTGCCCATTTCCGCAACCATCAACTGCATAAACCCCACTATCGCGTCTCGTCCTTCGAACCGGCCGTAGATCGGATCGTCAAGCAAAGCATCCTCGGCAAACAGATCGGGCAGCTGCGTATAATCTCCGCTGTCCTGAACTTTCCAGAAATTCTCAATCACGTGCTGTGCATCACCGGCCATTTTTCTCTCCTATCCAAGCGAACGTATCGGTTCGCTTCCATCCCAATTCTGTGCGGCATCGCGCACCATCGCATAAAATCCGTGCAGCCCTTCGCTTGCTTCATATAACTCCAGCATATGGCCGAGCGACGCGGTGGCATCCATGAAAACAAAGTCGGTGCCGGTGGCAGTTACCGAATGCTGCGCGAGCGACATTCCGTCTGCTTCGAAATCCGCAATTGCGGCGTGCAGATCATCCACAATCATCGCTGTATGATGCAAGCCATACCGGCCCGAACCGTGCGGGAACATATCATGGCAGGCGCTTGGGCCTGCATTATGCTGCTGCACAAATTCGATCATGACATCGCCCCACTGCCCATAGGCGGAGGAATGATCGAAGCGGTGAAGCGCGCCGCGATGTAGCGATTGTTCGAGCGGGACGTGATACCATGTGAAATACGGTCCGGAGCCGAACTGGCCATTGTGCGCGCGGGCAGCGGCCTCGATGTCGGGGACAAAATAGGCGAGCTGCTGAACAGGGCGGTGCACCATCGCCACGTTCAATTTACCGCACGGTCCCGGCCTTCCCAATAGGGCGCGCGCAGCTCCCTGCGGAGCACTTTGCCCGATGGGTTGCGGGGCAGCTCATCCACGAAATCAACTGTTTTGGGGCATTTATATCCTGCGATATTCTCCCGCGCATGGGCAATGACCGCTGCCTCATCCAGCTGTGCGCCATCCTTTACGACAACGCAGGCTTTCACAGCCTCCCCCCATTTTTTATCGGGTATGCCGATCACAGCGACATCGGCGACTGCAGGATGCGAATAGACGGCATTTTCAACTTCGGCGGGATAGATATTTTCGCCGCCGGATATGATCATATCCTTCATCCGGTCATGAATATACAAATAGCCGTCTGCATCCATATACCCGGCATCGCCAGTGCGCAGCCAACCTTCGGCATTGATGGTTTCTGCCGTGGCATCGGGATTGTTCCAATAGCCTTTCATGTTTTTCCAGCTGCGCGTTGCGATTTCGCCAACAGTATCGGGCGGCACTTCGTCACCATTATCGTTGATGATCTTCACTTCAACCCCCGGCAACGGCGTGCCGACAGAGCGCATTTTCGCGCTGCCCTTGGGATCATGATCTTCCGGGTTCAACGTCACGATCGTGCCGCTCGTCTCCGTCATGCCGTACATTTGCACAAAGCCGCAGCCGATCCGTTCCATCGCCTCACGCATCAATTCCAGCGGGATGGGCGATGCGCCATAGGTGATATATTTCAGACTGCTGAAATCCACTTCGCTGGCATTTGGATGGTTCAGCAATATCTGAATCGCCGCCGGCACCAAGAAGATCTTCTCGATACGGTATTTCTCGATCAGTTCCAGCGCGCTGGCAGGATCATATTCCGCCAGCACAACTGATCCGGTGCCATTGAACACCGTTGTCAGGCCCGATCCCGTTCCGCCGATATGAAAACATGGCATGGCGAGCAGGCTGACCTCACCGGGATGTGTTTCCTGCCAGTCCAGTTTCTTAACCGGCGAACCATCGGAACTGCGCGAGAAGAATATTGAATTGTTGGTCATCACCGCACCTTTGGGATGGCCGGTCGTGCCAGACGTATACAGCTGTATGGCGTCATCACCGCCATCGCCATCGCCCATCGGATCGGTATCGGGAAATGCATCGCGCCATTCGCGGTAATCCGGCAGATCGCCATCATGGGCATCGATACCGATACGTTTGGTTATATGATCGAGCTTTGGCAGGATTTTATCCACCATTGGCGCAAAACCATCGCCGACGAACAAGACGCGCGCGCCGCAATTGTTCAGCACATAGATCACTTCTGGCCCGGCAAGCCGCCAGTTCACCGGCGTCATCACAGCGCCGATCTTGTTCGCTGCGACCAGCAGTTCAAAATACAAATGCGTGTTCTTGCCCAAAAACGCGATTCTGTCGCCGCGCTTAACGCCAAGATCGGACAGCCCGTTTGCGGCCCTGTTGCTGCCATGATGCAAATCACCAAAGCTCATCACTTCATCGCCGAATGTGAAAGCCATGGCGCCTGGATTATGTTCGGCATGGATACGCACAACGCCCGCAATCGTTTGCGCGCTTTCAATATCGGCGAGTTCGATCATATTTTGCTACTCCCAGTTATTTCTGTTTCTAATAGTCTGAAGGCCGCGGGCCATTGGCAGAAATCATAGTGCGGTGTAAGGCTCGCGCGCGCTATCGCAAAGTTGCAATTCACAGGAACAATATGACCGATATTCCTTCAGGGTTTGAAAAAGCGCAATTTGGCGATGGCTTCCTTGAAAGCACCGGGCCGTATTATTCCCGGCGGCGCGGGGGCGGGCTGATTATCGGGCTGCGCATCGCCGGGCAGCATATGAACAGCGCGGGCATGGTGCATGGCGGAATGCTGGCCACGCTGGCCGATGTAACGCTGGCGCAGCAGATACATGTCCACGAAGACCCTTCAATCCCTATGGTCACAAATTCGCTGACCACCAATTTTCTGAACGCTGGCAGACTTGGTGATTGGATGGAAGGGCATGGACAGATAGATCGCATCGGCGGGCGCATTGCTTATACCAGCGGCCAAATCACATGCGGGGACAGTATAATTATGACGATGACCGGCGTGTTCACTTTGCTGCGAAAACGCTAGCGGAATTCGGGGCGCTAACTCGCGTCGATATCGCGCCGCCAATATTTAACCGCAGGTGTTGATGGGTCGCTGTCGTCATGCTGTCCGCGCGCGTCATTCGGCACGGCTGATAAATTCGCCGGCCCGATCTCGCGATATTCGCGCCAGTCATAAATGCCCTGCCGGTGCGAAATGCGCCATATGCCCTCGCGCCGTTCAAATGTATCGACATATCTGCCCGCGATGGTGGCGGAATATTCCTCGCCGCGATCGGGAAACACATCGGTCATCGGATAGCCGCCCGGCACGATGTGCATTGCCGTCATATAGGTTTCGACATGGGCGGTATCCTTCCCATCATCACCAAACAATATCTGCCCCAATTGATGATGGGTTGCAGTGCAGGCGGTGATGATAGCTTTCGCCGCGTCAACAAATTCGCGCCAGTCGCCGTCGATCGGGCCGAAGCCGAATGTCGCATCTTCGTGAAACAGCCGCGGCATGATTTCCCAGCGCCGCCGATCAATCGCGTGGGCATAGACGGTAATGACATCGCGGATGGCGTCCCTGTCTTCCAGTGTCAAATTCATGTCGAAAGCTCCACCAGCACTTTGCCGATATTCGCGCCCGTGAACAGTTTGGCATAGGCATCGAGCGTGTTTTCCAAACCCACTGTAACATCATAGGGCAGCGATAGCCGCCCTTCATCAACCCATCCGCGCAACCGCTGCGTCATGGCTGGGCCATGTTGCATGAAATCGGGCGAGAAAAACCCCTCAAAGCGCAAGCGCTTCATCAACAGCTGATCAAAATTCGCCGGGCCGCGGCGCTGGCCATCGGCATATTCCGCGATCAGACCGCACACCGCCACCCGGCCATACATCGCCATATTATCCAGCACGGCTTCGAAAATCGGACCGCCGACATTATCGAAATACACATTGATTCCGCCGTCTATTTCGCCGAGTTTGTTCGATAGCCCCCCCGCACGATAATCAAACGCCCCGTCCACTTGGTACTCGCTTTCCAGTATCCGGCATTTGTCAGGTCCGCCCGCAATTGCGTAAACATTCGCGCCGAGTATCTTCGCGATTTGACACGCCAGCAAGCCGGTTGATCCGCCAGCCGCAGACACCAGCACATTCTCGCCCTCGCTTGCAGCGCCGGTCTTTTCAATCCCCCACAACGCCGTCCAGCCATTCATGCCCAGCGGCCCCAGATGATCGCGCATATCCGCCACATCTTTATCGAGCAGCAGCGCACCCGAAAGTGCCGCGTCCATTTTGCTATAATCGCTCCAACTGCCAAAGGCGCGCACCCAATCGCCGACATTAAATCCCGCCGCGCGCGATTCGATAATCTCGCCCATAATCAGCCCCGACATCGGCGTACCGAGTTCGAGTGGTGGCTGATACCCGTCGGTCCGGTCGGTCATCCACATGCGGGTGCCGGCATCCATGGAAAGATAGTGATTGCGGGTGAGTATTTCGCCATCCTCAAGCGGTGCGATCTCGCCGTCCTGCAAGCTGAGCGCAGCTGCAAAATCATTTCCCGCAGGCCGCGCATCCAAACGCCAATACCGGTTCTTCATCGCAATTCTCCCTCATCATCTGTCTAGCGCAGTGAGACGCTGCGTTGCTGCTATCATTTTCGCCCAAAGCCGTTTTCCGCGATTTGCCGTAAGACAGCTATAGAGGAAAAAGGAGAGAAGATATGGCACTCATCAGTGTGATCGGCGCAAGCGGCCGTCAGGGAATGGCGCAGGTAAGCCAGGCATTGAAAGCTGGATATGATGTAAGGGCAATATCGCGCGCGGAAGATCCGTTTGCCGGCGCGGATATAAAGGGAATAGAAAAGGTCGAGGTGCGGCCAATGGATCTGTATGATACAGGCACGTACGAAACCGCGCTCGAAGGCAGCGACTATGTTTTCTACACCCATCCGTTGCAGGCGCGCGCAGACCGCGCGGTGCTCGTCGGGCAGGTTGGCCATGCGGCGGCAAAGCTGAATGTCAAACGCGTTGTATGGAACACATCCAGCTGGATTCCTGATCGGCCGGGCGACGCGTTCACCTATGCCGGAAACACGGCTGGCATCAACGCGCTGTGGCGTTCGGGCGCGCCGGGCACGGTATTTGGATCGGTATTGTTTATGGATAATCTGCTGACCGATTGGGCGCGCCCCTTTATCGTGAACGAGGATCGCTATGTCTATCCGCACAATCCGAAATTGCAGGCAAACTGGATCAGCCTTGATGATGTCGCCCGCTTTATGCTGGCGTCGCTGGAGCGCCCCGATATGGAAGGCGCTTGGCTGAATATCGGCGGACCGGAAAGGCTGGTCGGCAAGACAGTGAGCGAAATTCTGAGCCGCAAATTCGGCAAGGACATCAAATATGATCCCTGCTCACCGAAGGAATTTGGCGATTATCTGGCCAATGCAGGCGGCGATGATGTGCCGAAGGAACAGCGGGACGAACTCGCCGCGGGCATCACCGCGTTCTATGAATATAACAATTCTGCACCCACCCGGCCTTTTGAAGTGGAAATGGACCATGTCTATGAACGCTTTCCGGAACTGGAAGGAGAGTTGGAAACGATGGAAGATTGGGTACAGCGGCAGGATTTCAGCGAAAGCAATCACCGGCCCGCATTCGGCTGATTCAAACATCACATAGCAAAAGGGCCGGCCGGATTATTCTGGCTGGCCCTTTTTATTGTTCGCGGGAAATGCACGCTAAAAACACGCATGCAATATTCGCGTCTTTACTCCGCAGCCTGCGCCATATTTTCCTGCGCAAAAATTTCGATAAGCTCTTCGTCAGTGGCCTCGGTCAGCCGCTTTGCCCATTGGTGGAATACCTGACCGCCCTTTTCATTGCGGCCGAATAATACTTCCTTCATCAGGCCGGATTGCAAGGCTTCATGCTGGCGCTTCCCGGTGGAGTAATCCTCTTGCTCGACCACAACCTTCAGGAAATCAAACTGTTCCTGCGCGCCTTTGCGAACCTCATCATTCGCGGGTTCAAATTCCATCACGTAAAATTGCGTGGTCACGCTGTCGCCGACATTTTCACCCGGCAGCAACTGCGAAATCAATGCTCCGCGCCCGCCGCCGCCATAAAAGCTGGCAATCGAGATATGCGGGAAGATCGTCCACACGCCCTGCAACAAAGCGTCAATCGGCCAGTCTTTTTCATCCAGCGTCGTAAGGTCGAGCATTTCATCGCTGCCGGTTTTCTGTGCCGTAGTGGCGGGAGAGGCCAAACGCTGATGCGGGCCCCATGCAAAGAAATTAGCGCGGTTGAAGAAATCCGCACCAAATGTGTCCTTATGCAGCACTGGCAAATGATAGAAATCGAGATAGCCATCATACGCCGTCTTCCAATTCGGCCCGGCGATTTGCCGGCTGTCAAACAGATGCCAGTTGTCGAAGCCGAAATGCGCGAGCAGATCATCATATCCGCACAGATAGTCCGCAATCGAAAGCTGGCTATCCGGATCAAGCGTGGCCCATATCAACCCGGCCTTTTCCAGTGACGGAAAGCGTTTGAGGCAATGGGCGGCTTTATCAATCACGCCGAAATCATTCGCTGATGCAACGCCGATCAGGTCGCCGTCGCTTTTGAATGTCCAGCCGTGATAGCCGCAGGTAAAGCGCGATGCATTGCCCGAACCTTGCGCCAGCGGATTGCCGCGATGCGTGCACATGTTGAGAAAGACGACGATCTCGCCGTCCTTCTGCCGGGTGAGCAACACCGGCACACCGGCCACTTCCATCGCCTTGTAATCGCCGGGATTGGGTATCTCGCATGACGGCGCGAGCATCAGTGGCAGGCGTTTGAAGATCTTTTCCTTTTCCCGTTCGTATAATTCGGGATCGGTATAGCTTGATGCCGGAATACGCACGACATCGTCGGTCTGCTCCATCGTATCGGTTTTTCCATATTCGATGAGTGACCGCGTCATTTCATTGAGCTGGGCGAGCGACATAAGATTAAGTCCTTATATTTTAGTTCGATAGCAAATAAGCACAGACCCGGCCTGAAACAATTGTTACTTTTGATTGGCCATCGAAGAAAGAGGCGCGGTTGCGTGCTATCTGTCCCGGCGCAAAGCCTTAAGATCATCGGGCCGGTTGATGTTCGCGGGCGGCTGCGACGATGCAGCACGCGCCGCGCCCACAGCATCGGCAAATCGCCACATCGCATTTTTGCCTTCGTCCGCCAGAAAATCTTGCAGCTGCGGCAGGATGCGCGTTGGCCAGTGACCGATTACAGGCTGGCTGTCCAATATCGCCGGTGGCGGTGAAAGCAGCTGTAGCAAGCCATCGGGCAATCCCATTGAATCCACCCCGCATGTCAGCACCGAGGCGAAGCCATTGGCCTGCGCATAGGATAGCGCGCCGGCAAGCCCGCCCAATGGCCCCAGCCCGGCGCGCGGCCAATCGGCCACCGTTGGCGCAGGGGCCTGATCGCGCCCCGCCACGATTACAGTGTCGCAATAGGGCCGCAGCGCAGTGATCATCAATGACAGCAGAGACTTGCCGTCCACTTCGGCCAGCGCCTTGTCACTGCCGAACCGGCGCGATTGCCCGCCCGCCAGCACGACGCCTAAAACCGATGCCGGTTTGGCGGGCTGTGTATGATTTTTCATTACCGGCAAAATATACGGCCATCCTGTCGCGCGCGCCACTGGCACTATTGGCCTAACAGTATCGCCCACCCTTCTGGCGCATTAACTGTTTTGCCAATCGACCCGGCAAAATATTTCCCGTGTATGTCACAAATTGTTTGTCCACATTCTTGCAAAGAGACACAGCTTCCCATGGCAAAAGACGATACCGATTTGAAACACCGTCCGCTGACCGGGCTTCGCATTGTTGATTTGAGCGATGGGGCCGATGGCGCGATCGGACGGATATTAAGCGATCTGGGTGCTGACGTGGTGATGATAGAGCCGAAGGGCGGATCGGAAGCGCGGCGGCGCGGGCGGATCGTGAACGGGCAATCGATTGAATTTGCAATCAACGCTTTTGGCAAACGATCGATCACGGCTGATTTGGCCTCGGCGGACGGGCGCGAAAAGCTAAATGATTTGCTGGCAGAAGCGGATATACTGATCGCTGGTAAGGGCGCGCCGGAGACTATTGATCTGGATGAAATGGCGGCGCGGCTGCCTGCGCTCGTCATCCTTTCGGTTACCGATTTCGGCCTCGATAACACGCTGAGCAACTGGAGCGGCAGTGATGCTGTGTATCAGGCGATAGGATCGCAGCTCGCCAGATCCGGTGCGCCCGATTGCCCGCCGCTGTTGGCGCCGGGGCGGATCGCGGAACAATCGGCGATGGTGCAGGCAACATTCGGCGTTTTGCTGGCCTATCTCAACAGATTGAAAACCGGCCGGGGCGATATGCTGGATTTTGCCGCGGCGATTGGCGCGGCGCAGGCGCTGGACCCCGGCTTTGGTATGCAGGGCAGCGCGACGTCAGGCGTTCCGGCGCACAAATTGCCGCGCGGGCGGCCCGATGAGGCTTTCCGCTATCCGATCCTGCCATGCAAGGACGGCCATGTCCGTGCCTGCGTTCTGGCGACACGGCAATGGCGCAGCATGTTTGAATGGATGGGCAGCCCCGAAGAATTCGCCGCACCGGAATTTAACAGCTTGCAAAACCGGTATAAATCGCCCGAACTCCTGCCCGCGATGGAAGCCTTTTTTGCCGATAAAACCCGCGCGCAAATCGAACGTGAGGCGCAGGACCGGGCGATCCCCGTCGTCGGCGTCGCGGGCCTGTCCACCGCGCTGACCAACGAACAAAGCAAAGCGCGTGACACCTTCAAACCCGCGCAGTTTGCCAGCGGAGTGACCGCGCCGATTGCCGATGGCACAGTTTCCATCAATGGCGCACGCGCAGGCGCTGCCGGGCCAGTGCCGCCGCTGGAAAACCGGCCCGATGTCAGCTGGCGTCCGCGCCGCGACTTCGGCGCGCCGGATTGGGCCGATACAAATTCGCCGCGTCCACTCGCCGGGCTACGCGTGCTCGATATGGGTGTGATTGTTGTCGGCGCAGAGCAGGGCCGCCTGCTCGCCGATCAGGGCGCGGATGTGATCAAGATTGAAAATCCCGCCTTCCCCGATGGTTCCCGGCAAACGCGTGACAAATCGCTTATGTCGCCCACCTTCGCCTCCGGCCACCGGAACAAGCGCAGCCTTTCGATCAACCTCAAATCCGACGAAGGATTGGCCATACTGTTTGATCTGGTGGCCGAGGCAGATGTGCTGCTGTCCAATTTCAAACCCGGTACGCTCGATGGTCTGGGGTTGAGCGAAGAAAAGCTGCGCGCTGCCAATCCGCGCCTTGTCATGTCCGACAGTTCGGCATTTGGCGCGGGCGGCCCGTGGTCGAGCAAGCTCGGTTATGGCCCGTTGGTGCGGGCTGCGGCTGGGCTGACGCAGCTGTGGCGTTATGATGATGATCCCCAAAGCTACTCCGATGCGCTTACCGTCTATCCCGATCATGTCGCCGGGCGCATGGGCGTGATCGGCGTGATGGCACTGTTGATACAGCGCGCCAGATCAGGCGAAGGCGGCCGTGTGAGCGGAAGCCAGATGGAAGTTATGCTATCGCATCTCACCGCAGATATTGCCGAAATGGCGCTGCGCGATCAGGGCGTGGAGATTGCCAACACGCGCCCCGAACTGACGCGCGCCGTGGTGCCATGTGCCGGTGATGACGAATGGTGCGTGGTCGATCCGCAAACGCCGCAGGAGTATCAAGCGTTGCTGACCGTTCTGGACTATACCGATAACGGGCCGGATACTGGGGCCGATAGCGCGCATGATGCGCTGAACGCATGGGCAGCGACGCGCAGCCCGGTTGATGCCGCCGCCGCGTTGCAGGCCGCCGGGGTGCCTGCCGCACCGATGCTGCGTGTGTTCGACATGCCCGAATTTGCCTATTATCAGGAGCGCGATTTCTTTAGTCCGCTGACCCATCCGGAATTGCCGGTGGATTATCAGACCGAAAATGCGCCGATCCTCTCCCGCCATATGCCAGACCCTGATACGCGCCCCGCGCCGGTCATGGGGCAGCAAAGCCGCGAAGTGGTGGCGGATTGGCTGAATTTGGAGCAGAGTGAAATTGAACGGCTTGAAAAGGCCGAAATTATCGGAGGATGTGTCGCGCTGTGAGCAATAATGTAGATGACAATACACCCGTCATAATCGGGGTCGGCCAATTTTCCGAAAGACCGGATGATGATAGCTATAGCGCCTTTTCACCGATGGATCTGGCGGGCCATGCATTGCAGGCGGCTATACAGGATTGCGGCGCGGATGGCGTGCCGGCTGCACTTGATACCATTGCGGCAATCCCGCAGTTTGAAATTTCGACCCCGAAAGCCGAGGCACCGTTCGGCAAATCAAACAATCCGCCGCGCTCTATTGGCGCGCGGGTGGGCGCAAATCCGAAGCGCGCGATCCTTGAATATGTTGGCGGTCAAGCACCGCAGAAACTGATGGGCGAGCTGGCCAGCGATATCGCGCAAGGGCGCAGCGGCTGCGCCGCCATCGTGGGCTCCGAAGCGATATCGACCGTGCTGACGTTACTGAAACGCGGCGAAAAGCCCGATTGGTCTGAAAGCGTGGACGGCAGCATGGAAGCGCGCGGCTTCGGCATGTCGGGCCTGATTGAAAAAACCGCGCTGGCCAATGGCATAACCGCGCCCATCCCGGCCTATGCGATTTACGATAATGCCCGCCGTGAAAAGATGCGGCTGTCGCTCGGCGAATATCGTCAGAAAATCGGCGAATTATTTGCGCCCTTTTCGGCAGTCGCAGCGCAAAACCCGCATGCTGCTGCGCCGGTTAAACGCAGCGCAGCAGATCTGGCCGAGGTTACCGAGCGCAACCGGATCGTCGCGGAACCCTATACAAGGATGACTGTGGCGCGCGATCAAGTGAACCAGGCCGCGGCGATCATTCTGGCATCTGCTGCAAAGGCCCGCGAACTTGGCATAGCGGAAAAACATTGGGTGCATATCCATGCGTCGGCTGATGCCAAGGAAGCGTCCGTGCTGGAACGCGAAGACCTTTCCGTCAGCCCCGCGTCGATTGCAGCCACGCAGACCGCGCTTGATACCGCGGGGATCAGTTTCGCCGATATCGCGCATATCGATCTTTACAGCTGCTTTGCTATCGCGGTTACCAATATTGCCGATGCGTTCGGGATCGCGCATGATGATCCGCGCGGATTAACACTGACAGGCGGGCTGCCCTTCTTTGGCGGTGCGGGTAACAATTATTCCAGCCATGCGATCGTCGAAGCGGTCACTGCGCTTCGTGCCGGAGATGACAAGGCGTTCGCATTTATCGGCGCCAATGGCGGCTTTATGAGCAAATACAGCGCAGGCATCTATTCGCGTCGCCCTGCTGATTGGGCGCAGGCGCGTTGGAGCCAATTGCCTGATGCTACTGCTTCGGTGACTGTGCTGGATTCTTATTCTGGCGCAGCAACGATAGAAAGCTTTACAGTAATGCCAGGCCGCAAATTCACTGTCACAGCCATTGTCGCGCGAACCCCGAACGGTGAGCGCGTTGCTGCAACAGCGGCGCGCGGCGACGATACCACAGCTGGCGAGGTTCAGTTCCGCGAACCTATCGGACGCAGCGTCATTATTACTGCGCATGAAGACTTACGACATCATTTCACTTTTGCTGATTAAAGGATCGCTATGACACCATCATTTTCTCTCGCCGGACGCACCATATTGATGGCGGGCGCGTCATCCGGCATTGGCGCGCATCTGTCGCGCGTTATGTCTGCTGCTGGTGCCACAATGATATTGGGTGCCAGGCGGGTCGACAAGGTCGAGGCGCTGGCCGATGAATTGCGCGATAATGGCGGCAAGGCCATGGGCGTCGCGCTCGACGTGACGGATGAAGCGGCTATCATTGCAGCTTATGATGCCGCCGAGGCTGAGTTTGGCACTGTGAATACAGTGATTGCAAACGCCGGGCTTGCCATCGGAGAAGCAGCGACAGAAATGGATGCCAGCAAGGTCAAGATGATATTCGATACCAACCTGACCGGCGTGTTCCTTACCGTGCGCGAGGGCGCAAAGCGTATGATGGCGGCAGGCTCTGCTGAAAAGGAAGATGGCCGCGTCGTTCTGGTCGGTTCCATCACGGCTGAAATGACGGCGCAGGGCGATGCGGCCTATGCCGCGAGCAAGGCGGGCGTTGCGCATCTGGGGCGGCAGTTTGCGCGCGATTGGGTGCGCAAGGGCATCAATGTCAATACGATACAGCCGGGCTATATTCGCACCGAGCTGAACAGCGCGTGGTTCGCCACCGATGGCGGCAAGGAGCAGATCGGCAAATTCTACCGGGGCAGGCTGGTCGATATCGACGCGCTCAACGATGTCGTGCTGTTTCTGTCATCAGATGCATCGCGGCAGATTACCGGATCAACAATCAACATAGATGACGGACAGGGCTTATGACTTCAAATATCTCCCAACAAGCGCAGGATATCGCTGCGAAAGTAGAAACTTTTGTGCGCGATATTGTCGCCCCTTATGAACAAGATCCACGCTGCGAAGATCACGGCCCGACCGATGATTTGTCCGACGAGTTGAAAGAACTCGCGCGAAAAGCAGGCGTGCTTACCCCGCATATCCTGGATGATGGCAGCCATTTGACCCATGCCGAAACCGCGCTGGTTCTGCGCAAATCGGGCCTTTCTCCGCTCGGTCCGCTGGCGTGCAACACCGCCGCACCCGACGAAGGCAACATGTATCTGCTGGGCAAAGTCGGCAGTCCGGAAATGAAGGAACGCTTCCTGAAACCCATGGTCGAAGGCCGCGCCCGCAGCGCGTTCTTTATGACAGAACCCGCAGCGGAGGGCGGCGCGGGATCGGACCCGATGATGATGCAGACAACCGCCGTGATGGACGGCAATCACTGGGTCATCAACGGGCGCAAGGCATTTATCACCGGGGCCGAAGGCGCAAAGGTCGGCATCGTCATGGCAAAGTCCGAAGACGGCGCGTGCCTGTTCCTTGTCGATTTGCCTGATCCGGCCATTCGCATCGAACGCGTGCTGGATACCATCGACAGCTCCATGCCCGGCGGCCATGCCGTCGTCGCGATTGACAATCTGCGCGTGCCCGCCGATCAAATGCTGGGCGAAAGCGGCGACGGTTTCAAATATGCGCAGATACGCCTCGCCCCTGCCCGCCTGACGCATTGTATGCGCTGGCATGGCTGCGTCACCCGCGCGCATGAAATCGCGACCGACTACGCCTGCCGCCGCGAGGCTTTTGGCAAAAAGCTGGTCGACCATGAAGGCGTAGGTTTCATGCTGGCGCAGAACAAGATTGATCTTAAACATACCGAACTGATGATCGACTGGTGCGCCGCGGTGCTTGATACCGGCGATCTTGGCACGACCGAAAGCTCGATGGCCAAAACGCATGTCGCGGAAACTTTGTTTCAGGTTGCCGACCGCTGCATTCAGGTAATGGGCGGCACGGGCGTCACCGGCGATACGATTGTGGAACAAGTGTTCCGCGAGCTGCGCGCATTCCGTATCTATGACGGGCCGACAGAGGTGCATAAATGGTCACTCGCCAAGAAAATAAAGCGCGAATGGCGGGAGGCGAATGAAGCCGATGCCGGTTGATGTAGCCGATCTGGTAATCGTCGTCACAGGTGCCAATGGCGGTATCGGACGCGCGATCTGTGCAGAGCTTTCTTCCGGCGGCGCTATCGTGATTGCGACCGATCTGGCAACGCAGGCAGCCGATATCGAATGTGACAGCTACCACCAGCACGACGTTACCGATCGTGCCGCCTGGCGCAGCATTGCAGAGGCAGTAAGATCACAGCATGGGCAGCTCGATGCTTTGGTCAACAATGCCGGCATATCAATCGTCAGCAGTATCGAAGACAATAGCCTGGACGATTGGCGGCGGATTTTTGCCGTTAATGTGGAGAGCATCCTGCTCGGCCAACAGGCAATGTTGCCTTTGTTGAAAGAGGCAGGAAAGCATCGCGATAAAGGCGCATCGATCGTCAATATGTGTTCGATCGCAGGGCAGGTCGGATCGGCCTTTAACGCGGCATATTGCGCCACAAAAGGTGCTGTGAACACCTTCACCAAATCGGCGGCTATCGAATTTGCTGCGCTTGGTTACAATATCCGCGTGAACAGCGTGCATCCCGGCGCGGTAGATACCGACATGTATACCGCCATCATGGATCGTTACGTAGAAATGGGCCTGATCGGATCGATAGAGGAAGGCCGCAAGGGGATCGTCGCTTCGCATCCCATTGGCCGCGCCGCGGAACCGGCAGAAATCGCCAACGCCGTATTGTTCCTATGTTCAGACGCGTCAAGCTATGCAACAGGATCGGCGCTCAACGTCGATGGCGGGTATACCGCGATTTAATTCCGGTCCGCCCGCTGCTACTCTGCGATCAGGGCCGCACCACCAAATTGCCGCGATGCGCCCCGCTATACAGCATCATCAGCGCCTCGGGGAATTTGTCGATACCGTCTACTACGGCTTCTTCCAGCTTCATACTGCCATTATCTATCATGTCCGATATTTCCGATATGGCCTCGGCAAATCGCGCCGCATGGTAGCTGACGACAAAGCCGCGCATCGATGCATTGCGCTCCGCCAGTCGCAGATACAGCGATGGCCCGCTGACATTGTCAAGATCCGCATATTGCGAAATCGCGCCGCAGATCACCACGCGCGCGCCGCCGCTGGGCCGTAAATTATCGAGCGCCACGTCGAGTATTGCACCGCCGACATTATCGAAAAACAGGTCAATTCCATCAGGCGCTGCCTCGCTTACCTGGCCCGCCAGATCGCCCTGCTTATAGTCAACCGCGCTGTCCGCTCCGATTTCCTTCATCAGATACGCGCATTTTTCCGGGCCGCCCGCAACGCCGATGACATGCGCGCCGCGCGCTTTGGCAATTTGCACAACGCATGATCCCACTGCGCCTGCCGCGCCCGATACCATAACGACATCGCCAGCCGCTATCTCGCCAACGGCAACAGTGCCCACCCATGCCGTCAGCCCGGTTGTAATCCCCAGCGGGCCGACAAATGCGGCAGGCCCGATACGGTTAGTCGGCACCACTTTTGTCATTTCGGCCGCGGGAACCACGGCATGCGTCTGCGCGCACAGCATTCCGTAAGCCCAGTCGCCCACCTGCCAATCATCATGCGCACTGGCCACAACTTCGCCCACGCCAAACGCCCGGATCGTCGCGCCCAGATCGGACCGCGTATGCATACCGGCATCGGTCAAGGTAGTGCGTATCCAGGCATCCACCGAAAGCGTATGCGATTTGACCACAATATGCCCGCTGGGAATGTTGGATATCTGCTCAACCTCAAGTTCGAAATTATCCGCCGTCGGCAGATCAACAGCATACTGTTTCAGCAATATGCGGCGGTTCTCAAACATCCAATTTCCTCCACCAACCCATCCCCAAAACTGCCCCACGAACGCAGATGTCTCAAGTGCCTTATTCATTAGGTTTCGGGGCACTGGAGCAATTGCAACGCGCTGATTTAGCGAACGGTCACATCGTTCTTCACAAGCCAGAGGAACCAACCGGATAGTGAAAGGGGCGAGAGCGCTCACCACATCCTGCTCTGGCAGGACATTGGCTGACTGAAGGGCAGCAAGACTGCGTTTCGATAAACTATTCTGCAAGGCGCCTGTATGATGCAGTCAAGAACTATTCCGTCATACGTTTGAATTGTCACCTGCACGCAGCGCATCTCAATAATCGCTCCGCCACTGTGCCATTCCCGATTGTTCCTGCCAATAACTACCGCGATCAGAAGCGCCGCTTACAGCAGGTGACTTAAAGCAAACCCGCGGATAGATCGGCTGGTGCCGTATCATTATGCCATGGACTAATCTGGTGAGGAATTGAGCCAAGCTTTAGGTCTGAGCGAAATCTGCAACTCGGCCAGCTCACCCATGATTTCCTCACTCATCCCTGAGAAGAGTTCGATCATCTCGTCCTGCCGTGGCTGGCCAAACGCAAGTCGATAGGTGGCAAGCGACTTCTTCAGGTTTTCATAGCGTTCTACCTCACGGCTGAAAGGGGGGATGAGCACCACGCGCTCGATCTTCGCCTCGCCAGGATGGATCCAATAGGGTACGATATCGCCTGGATGTCCTTTGGCCGTTTGCTGATCCTCCGCCTCCCTAAACATGGCGGTCCATGGTGCCTCAAAGCCCACAAGCGCCGAAGCGCGATAGCCGAAATCTGCCGCAATATTTCGGCGCACAGCATGGTTCTTAAAGCGATGAACGCGTCCCTCTCGCTGTTCGATATCAACTGGATTACGAGGAAGGTTCCAGTGAACTATCCGCGAGCAGTAAGGATGAAAATCGAGGCCCTCTTGTCCGATCGACGTAGACGCCAGCACGAAGGGGCGAAAAGGTGATTTAAAAGCAGCCTGGACCAATTTGGTTCGGCGAACGCCCTTTTCTTCTTCGGCTTTGGTCGCAAAACGCATAGCGAACCGCGCGCGGATTTCGAATGGTTCATCTTGCAAGCGTGAGCGGCCAGCAGTCCATTGGTCGAGCGTAATTTGAGCTGGCCGCAAAGCGACAACCTCGACTACCTTTTTAGCTATAATTCGGGCCCTTTCGGCTGCATCAAATAGCTCGGCGCGCTCACCTTCAAGGACCAGATGCAGATACTCATCCATCACTGCAGCAAGATCGTTCTGCGCTGCGTGTGCATTAATTTGGCGCCAGTAGTTCAACGGCGAAGCCTCCTCCAGTAATGCACGGGTCTCCGGTTGATTGTACAGGCTACGAAACCCAAGTGCGATCACAACTGCCGCGCCAATAAGCACAGGATCGTCGGTCTCCAATTCCGGGCAAAGGCGAGCGATAGCTCGAAGTGCACATGTGGCGGGCGAGCCGAGCGCAGATTCCACCAGTTTGTGGAGAATGTCTCTTGAATCGGTGTCGCCTTGGTGATCGTCGGAATCAAGTGCGGCCTCTATTGCGTCGATCGTCCGTGTCATAACGCCATTCTCTTCGTGCGCCTTATGATCCATAGTCGCAACCCGCCCCCAATCCACGCCACGGCCAAGCTGGGCCTCGATGGCAAGAGGAAGAAAACGGTCAGATTGCCCGGTCAGTTGAGAAAGCTTGTCCGGATCTAGGTGTTCCTTAAGAGCCTGACGAGCTTGGGTGAGCAACTCGGTTTGATTGCTCGCTCGCCCATATCGCTGTTCAAGCTGCAAGGGATCAACTAAAGCAGCAAGGGTCGGAGAAGGGCACAACATCGGCATCATTTCTTCGACACCGATCGGGCGGCTAGTGCGTCCTACCAGGTCCGGCGACATGTTCATCCGCCGACTTGCTTCATGCGACAGCAGCGCTGCAATGGCATCCGGGACCATCGACCAATCCGAGAAAACAAGCGTCTTGGTCGCCGGGACTGGATCTCCAAAGGAAGGGCGGGACGGGGGAACCCACAGCGCGCGATCAAGGCCGTTTTGAAACGCTGTGTCGGCGAGCGCCCGCATCCGTCCGTTGCGAAGTGGAATCTCTTCGAAGTTTTCGACCTGTGTCTTACCGATCAAGTACGGCGCGGCGGCTTTGATCGCCGTCCGAAGCTTTTTTGGTGGCCGCAGCTTCATTTTCTGTAGCTGCTCTGGCATCTTGTAGCCGCGCATGAAATTGAGAAGATAAGGCGACGATTTCCAATACTCAATAACGCTTGGCGCACCTACCAGCGCGGCCACGCGGGCAACCGCTGTCGCTTCCCGAAGGTCGTCCGTTTCAATTGTCAAAGGCGGCTTCGATTCTGTGACCAGCGAGTTGCGGTCTGAAGTGGAGTCCACGCGCTCCGTCCGGGCTACAACTTGGCTGAGGATATGGTGAACGCGGTCGCGCTGGATATGAGCGGTCAATCTTGACTGAGGCATCGCCTGCAAGGCTTTGCGGAATTGCGAGAGTTCACTTTTAAGTTCCCGAACACGCGCCTCGCCGTCATCGTTGCCGAACAAAAAGCGCATGGTTCGCAGGAAGTCACTATAATGATCGCCTTCTTCGGGATCGTCGCTGCTCAAACTGAGCATCCGGTAAGGCGTAGCAGACAGCATGAGCAAGCGCGCCGATGACCCATCCAAGCCAGAGTACGAAAATAATGCCTGAGCAAGCTCCGCCGCCGCTGCCTTTTTGGGCGCAACGCTCTCATCATGCTCATGCAGCAACTCGGCAAACCGTTGGAACTCGTCCAGAATGATGAGATCCGGGGTAAGGGCGTCCACGCAAATTCGAGCAAGGATCCGGCGAAGTTCGCCGATTATTTCGGCCGGGCGCTGGCCGGTGGTGTAGTCCGGCCTTTTCTTGTTCCGTGCCAGCTCTGATGCTTCGCGAATGCGCTTGATAAAATCACATTTGACAGCGCCATTGAATTGCTCGGATATCTCTTTCGAGATCGGCTGGCTGCGCATCCACTTGGTCCAGTCGCGCCAGTTTCTTGGTGTTACTCCGCCACGAAATATGCGCTGCACGCCGCGATGTCTGACACAGATCCTTTTTCTCAACATTTCATAAATGAGAGCGCGCTCCTTTGCTGTACCCAACGACGACTTCAGTTCAAGTGCAGTTCCCGGTGTTAGGCTGATAAGATTTATGGGGCGCGAGGCGATCCCGCCATCCATCTCGATCTCAAGCGGGAGGAGCGTTAGGCGGGTGTTCAGCGGTTTGGTCGCTGATCCAACGACATTAAGCGACTTAATATTCTGCTCGGCTATCGCCTGATTAGAGCAGATGTAGACGACATCGATCCGGTCAACTTTCCCGGTCAGTTGCTCAATCGTCTTGGCGATAACGCCGCGGGCAACCATAGTCTTTCCCAAGCCGACCTCATCAGCAACGAGAAACTGGCGCGTGCGTGAGGCGTCAGTAAACAGGCGCTGGAACACATAGTCGACTGTGGCGCGCTGGAAGGGCTTCAAGAGCGCCAAATGATCGTTCGCCCGGTAGGTCACGACCGCCCCCCTTTGGTCGCTACTAGCGGCGCAAAACTTGACCATAGTGCGTGAAACTCTGGCGGAACAACGCTTAACCCTTGCGGATCTTGAAGTCGATTGACGAGCTGGTCGATTTCGAAGAGTTCACCGTTATCAAGAATTAGCGCGCGGACCATTGGTTCGAGAAGCGATGTTCCGTCTTGGCCGAGCCTGCGAAGCCATTGCCCTTCGCCGGCAGCCTCGCTTTCCAGGAAGCTACCTTCGCCCAAACTTCCGAGAAGCAAGCTTAAATACCTGAAGAAGTTCTCTGTATTCACAATGTGTGCCCGCAGTACGGCAGCGTCACGCCCATCGGGCACGCCGACAAGGCGCGCGCCAAGGGTAAAGCCGATCTCCACGCCAGTATCATCGTCGCGAAGGAGAATTGCCAACCAACGGGTGACCTCGCTCAAAGACACCGAACCGAGCGCTAATCGAGGCAGTGTTCTTGCAAGCAGTGCAGCAGCATCATGCCCCCGCTCGTTCGCTACTGTGATTGCGCGCATGAAACAGCTTACACCGTCCGGCAGCTCGAGCGATGGTGCCTTGTCCGCGGTCTGCACCTCCAGCGCGATAGTATCCGTCAGCTGCGTGCAATGGATATCAAGAGCCATCGACGCTATTTTGATGCGAATTTTTTCCAGTAGCTTTTCGGCTGCCGCTGCTGCATCTTGCTCAGGTATATCGGATGCTGAGTATGGTGCGAGTAGGCGCCGAAATCCCTCGGAAAAGACCGCATCCTCGATTGTTCCCATCCGCGATTTTGGGCCATCTAGCGTGGCCATTATCTCGACGTTCTGCGTACGGCCTGCGCGGGTTGGAACAAGTGCAGCGGTCGTTGCATTGGCAGAACCAAGATGAATGTGCAGGCGTGACCCGCGCTCAACCACATAGGCTTTGACATGGAGGCCCTCGAGATCGGTTGAACAGGGGCTTGCGCGGTCTTCTTCCTCATACTCCGTAGCGCGATCGTCAAGCGTCTGTATTCCAAACAGATCACGAATGCCCGGCTTAATGCAGTCGAGTTCTTCCGCACGAGCAATGAGTTGGCAAACCGCACGGTCATCGTAGCCCGCTGCCAGTTGCTTGAGCGCTTTCCCGCTTACAAATGGAGATAGAATTGCCATGCGCTCGCCCTTCTGAGGTGCCCACGCTCCTGCCTCAACGCCATTAACGGCAAATCGGACCTTGGTAGCACCGGCTGGAAGATCATCCCACCGGCAGTGAGACAAATCGCGAAGCAGTGACGGCAGAAATTTTGGTGGCGTCGGCCTATTGGCTGCATTCGCCATCTTTGGAAGAGCACGTAGAAGCGTGACCACTGGCTCATTGTCTTCGCAAACATCGCCAACGACTGTGCCGTCGAGACTAAGCGCCAAATCCCAGCATCTGTCATTGGTCAGGTTACGAGAAAGGATTGCCAATCGCATGCGAACAGGCATTCCCTTGCGGTCTGGCTGGAAGCGAATGCACCACAATTTTGGGTGAAATGCTCCGCCCCCTGGTGCAGAGACCTCCGTGATGGTTTTCTCATAAAGGGCCATCAGGCGGGCCGCATTCGGGCTCGTTTCTTTGATGCGGCCACGATCGCAGTAGATCGCCATACGGCCCGCCATGCGTTCGACGCTCTGCAGCAGAGCCAAGGGGCTGCGCAGCATTTCGTCACGATTTTCAGCGTCGCGAAAAACTATGGCGATCGGGATCGCGAGGGCAGTCTCGAAATCAAGCGAGTAGGTGGTGGCTACTGCGTGGTCGAACGTGTACCCATCAGGCGAACGCATCAGCGATGTGTAAAGTTCACGATTTTCTGGGTCGAAGGCAGCATTATGCGACATCAGCAAGCTCCTCAAGATAGCGGCTGGCGATACCCCACCTAAAATCGAGCCGGGCGTCCCCCGATGCACCTGACCAACGTTCAAGCGGCGCATCGTGAAGGAGCTTAGCTTTCATGCGTTTCAACCCATGTTCTCGTTGCTTAAGCAAGTCTATTGCCCGTTGATCGGTTTCGATCGGGCCAACGCTGTCCCGTACTGTTGTCACCCAAGCCCGGATGAAGTCTCTCGACGGCTTGGTGAGCTTATGGCTAGTACTGCCGATCAGACCGAAGAGATCATCGAGATCCCAATCGTTCACCGACAAACTTTCAAGATCCGCCTTCCAGTCTTCAATGCGTGCGCAATAGGACGCCGTTAATTCAACAGCATCGGCGTGCCGTTTGGCATTTGGCCGATCTGCAACACGAAGAGCCAGAAGCAGGTTATAAACAAGACTGGCTCCGTACATCACGCCGGAAAATCGTTCGGCGTGCCGAAGAATTGTGCGATTGGAGTCCGATATGGTGTCGGCACCGACCTGCCAAGGCCAATTTTCCGAGAAGGATTTACCCTTGCGCGCCAGTTCGGTGAGCAAGCTCTTGCCTGCATTGTTTTCCAAGCTGTCTCGCAAGAAGTCCGCTTCCCCTTTTTCAAGCGCGAAGGAGGCTTCATCCATGAAGTTCGCCGGTGGCTTAGGAAGGTTCGGCGCCCAAAGCTTAAAATCGTGATCCTTCAGGCTTTCAGGGCCATAGGACAGAAACGTCGACTGGCTACCGGGCAGCGCACGAATGCCGAGCGTGCTCAAACCTGCCCAATAGACGCTTGATGCGAGGCGCTGCAAATTTCGTCCGGCGTCGCGTCCGATCACACCGACCGTCTCACCGCCGCGAAGCAGTGCTTCGCTTAACTGGAATTCGCGTTCTCTTGCGAATGCTGCGCGCTCCGCCTGTGTAGCCCTGCGGCTCTGGGCCAGTTGATAGATCCAAGGGATGAACAGCATATAACGCAGCCGTGTCTGGATCGTGCTGGTTCCCGGGAAGAGGAGATCGGCAAGTCCGTCACGAACCGTGCCGAGGCCCAGCTCGTCGCGGGCCTCAGGCTGTTTGAACAGGTCGATAAGGGTTTGAGCGCGGCGACGTTCTTCGGGGTCAAAATCAATCCAAGCGAGATAAGACATCAATATTTCTCAACTATATGAACTGGTTGGTGTTAATCGCAAGAGCGCGCAAAGACGCGATACATTTGTCACTGAGGCATCCTTTTTTATCGGGTTTTGCAGCTCGCAAAAAACTGTTCTTGTTGGCGGTGCTTCGCTTGGCAAATTGGGCCGAGGGCTTTGTAGATTGTTGGTCTTTGTTTTCATGAATGGCTTCTAGGCCCGCGTGCGTCAGTTTCGGACGCATCATTTTCGGGTACGCCAATAGCCGATTGTGCTGCGTTAACCTGATCTGCCATCACGGCTTTCAATTCGTCTGGACCTTCAATGACAATAACGCCAGCCCAAGTAAAAAGGTGATTGGCGAGCTCGAGCAGCCCCCCTGCGGTAAATGTTATTCGTACCGCTCCGTCAGCAAGTTCGGTCAGCTCTTGCTTAGGATGGAATCTCCAGGATTTTGCTCGCTCAGCAGCTTCGGGCAAAATGCGAAGACGCACGTGATGGGTTTGTTCGCGAAACATGCCGAAACTTTCGGCCAGCCAACCATCAAGATCGAAGTTTTCCGGCGCAGCGCCAGCAACCTCCGACACCAACGCGTTCTCAATCCGGTCGAGCCGATAGGTAACCAATCCATAGCCACCCTTGGGAAAAGCCCCAACGAGATAGCTAACGCTTCCATGCAGAATGCCGTGCGGGATTACCCTGCGCCATACCGTCTCATCCTCACCCTCACGCCGATAATCAAACTCTAGGCACTGGCCCGCGAAGATCGCCTGAGACGCTGCCGCCAAGTTCTCAGGTGCCACCGTTGCAAAGGCGCCTGGTCCAACCAGCGTCCTTTGCAAACGCGCGAGTTCGGCAAAGTCGCGATCGACGCGGCGCTTTTCCATACCGTCGAAACTAGCACGAAGCTTCACCAGAAGCGCATCGAGCAATTCTGCCCGGGCAGACTGCGCCTTGGTCGCTGCTAGCACTTCGGCTTGGAGTGCCGCCAGTTCGGCAGCGTTCGGACGGACGTAGTGCCGCCGAAGCGAGTCACGGATCAGAAAGCGCTTGCGTCTGCCATCTTCGATTTCATCAAGATCAAAATGAAACGCGATCATATCGCGCGCGCGCTCGGCAGACCGGCGTTGCTGTCCTAGAACATCCGCCATCTCGTCTAGCGTTAATCCTTCAACACTGTCGGCAAGTGCCCTCACCAAGGTAAGGATCCGGTCGAGCGGCGCTTTGCGGCGTTCGGGCATTGCCCCTAGCCTCCGGCCAGTTTACGATAGATTTCGACCATCGCAAGTGTATCTCTCTCGCAATAAGCAAGCAGGCCAGCCGCCAGTTCGGCGCGCCGTTCATGTGAGCAATCGGGATCGGTTGCTTCGATATAGGCAAGTTGAGCATCCCCGCCATCAGCGACCTGCAGATCGCCATAGTCGAGTTCGGGCAGAAGTGTGGGTAGCACCGCCTTGATCGAGAAACTGCCCCTTTGGTCACGGTGATAGTAGTCGTTCTTGGCTACGGGGAGCAGATCGACCGTCCGTTCTGCAAGCGACAGAAGCGCACCGCGGTGACGAGGCACGGCCTCCGCCAGCAAACGCAAGCAGCGCCGCTCAAACCCTGCATTCCAGGCAATGACGGCGCCCTCGGCAGGAAGGTCTGCCAACGCATCGGCAATGGCCTCGCGGGGGTCCTGGCCAGAAAGATCGAGCGCCTCGATATGGTCCAACTCGCCGTCTGCCTGCTCAACATGTGCGGAGAACTGGAACGGAACCTGGCCGTAGGGTGTCGTGCCCACCCAGCGAGGGATGGCGAAGCCGATAGTTTCGAAGTCGAGCCAAATGCGGGGAAAAGCCCAGTCCGCAGTAGCCTTTCTTACCCCTTCGGCATCGAGATAGACTTCGCCAGTACAGACTGCCTCTTTAATCCTCGTGTGAAGGGGATTCAGACCCGCATCTTCGGGAAGCTCAGCGATCTCGAAGATGGCGCTGTCAGCCCACTTCTCGGCAAGGCGAGCGCCAGTATTGGGCAGCTCGCCAATAGGCCACGCAGGGCCAGCGGGCTCGAAACTCGAACAATGGCCTAAGAATTCACAAGAGAACGGCGCACTGCAATGCTTGCCGGTTGCGCAAACGGGTTCCTCACCCGCAAGCATCTGCCGAATTTCTTGGTCCATGGCATCCCGCGTCGCGGCGATCCCGGAAATATCACTCAGCAGTGAGGCGTCACTGAAGATGCCGGAGTAATCGCCGGGCGACACAAGCACGAAACTGGTGTCGATGTGGCGGATTGAAGCGCTTGCAATGGCGACACCGCAATTTGCGATTACCCAATACTGGGTCGCAAGGTCGCCAATGTGATACGGCTTGGCGCTGCCTGAACTTTTCACTTCATAGATGTGCCAAGTGAGCCCTGCTCCCGAGTGTTCAGGGACCAGAATATCGACCCGCACCAGTACGCCTTCATGCTCGAATGTGGCTTCAAAAATTGGTCGGTCGGCAGCGGTCACCAGTTCGGTTGTACGGGCGAGCGCAGCTTGCAGATCTGGCTCAGCCTTGACCATTATGCCATCTTCAACCTGGGCACAGGCCAAGTCACCCACAGCGTGCCCTGCTGCAAAACTCATCTGTGTCGACGCATCAACCTCCGAGCGCTCCCGCGCGTGTACTTGTTGCCACAAGCGCCGCGGACATTGCTCGAACGCACTGATCCGTGATTTGGAGAGTCCGGGGCTGCGAACTTGTGATGAAACCTTGGTCATCAAGCCCGCGAGATTAGGATGCTGCGCGGCAATTTGCCGAAAGCTTGAGCGATATCTTCGAACGCTTCACCGGCATTTTCGATGATGATATCGATCGCGGTCAGTGGCGGCTTTGATATGGCACCGTATGTCATGCCTGCGAATTTCTCGGCCTCCTCCCGGGCCCGTGTGGTGAGGCGTGAGCGACGGTTTATTCCACTTAATTCATTCATAAGTTCCTTGAAATACCAGGCACCTGACGTTGCGATCCCAACCTCGCTTTCGGGCGAAGCTTCGCAAACCCCCAGCCAGAATTCGCGATCGAGATCGTCCGCGTGTTCCACCAGATGGGCAACGAGCGAAAGCGGGTTTTTGAACAGCTGGGAGTGATAGCGAGTGCTGGCCTTAGTAATCCCCCTCCCTCGCTGGCGGACCGGCAGCAAAATGATCGGGCCTTCATCGTCACCGACCTCCATGGCGTGCTTGATCTGATCGAAGTCATCGCTCGTGTGCTGCGGCTCTATCCAGCGGATTTTTAATCTGTCCATGTGCCTGTGCTTCTCCATTGTTCTCTTTGAGCAACCCCTAGGACCGTTCCCCGACAAAAACGGGCATACTAAGCTTGTTGCCTGATAAGCAATCGAAAAATTGCTGTCCGGCTTGATGCGGACGACATCGACTTGAGTCAGTTTGGAACCGCATGATCAGAAGCCAATTGGATGGCCAACCGGTCCGCGCGCTTCCGCCTCTTCGCGCAGCCATTTCGCCAGGACAGACGCATCCTTGACGGCGAGCAAATTGGCCCGCGCAGCAACTACGGCGAAGTCGCCTGGGGTCTGATCAAGCGGCGGGGCCAGTCCCACGGGATACTTGACGGAGAAATAGCGCTCAAAAAGATCAAGGGCGCGCTGCGCATCAAGTGTTTGGAATGCCACGCGCATGGTAAACCTGCGCTGCGAAGCGGGATCGAGCATTGCTGCGTGGTTGGTCGTCGCGACAAAAGGATTCCGCAGCCCTTCCATCTGCCGGAGCATCTCGTTGACCATGCTGCGCTCCCAGCTCCTGCTAGCCTCTGCCCGATTGGCAAGAAAGTCGTCAGCCTCATCAATCAGCAACATAGCGCCAGACTGCGCGGCCTCAACAAACGCCTCGGCCATGAGCTGTTCGGTGCCTCCGACAAAGGGATTGAGAAGGTCAGAACCCCGTTTCTCAATCACTTCGATCCCTAGCAATTCGGCAAGGTGCCTTGCATAGGCGCTCTTACCGGTGCCTGACGGTCCCGACAGGAGCAGGCTCCAACCGGGATTGCCTGCGCGATCTAATTGACAGCCGAGAGCAGCGAGGTCGACATCGGCAACCGACAGCGCCGGGTCATAGACTGTGTGGGACCGGGAGGGAGATGGTCGCCGACCCGAGATCGCCGAGACGAGCTCGTTGCCTATAGCGAGAACTTCGCAGTCTGAGCCTCCAGTCCGCTTGGCACCCCTGACCGCAGATGCGAGTATCGCCGGAGCAGCCGGCAAACTGGCAAGCTGCGCGACTGTGTCGTCCGACAGCTTGAGCCGCTGCTTGCGAATGTGTTTGCGAACTATGCGTTCGCGGACCAATCTAGACGGTTTCGGAAATTCGATGGCGAGATCCATTCGCCGGACGATCGATTCTTCTAATCGGCGAGGTTCATTGATGATCCAGATTGTCGGGCATGCGCCACTTTCGACAAGATTGTTAAGCCAGAGCTTCGAGCGGTGCCCGCGGTCTTCTGGGTCAAGAAGGAGAACATCGTCAGCCTCGTCCATAACGATCAAATACTTCTGATCGCCGCGCGTGATGGCGCGCAGTGTCAAGAGATGAGCCAGCCGTTCACGCCTATGCGGCTCCCTGCCGCTTTCATCGGCTTCACCTGCAAACAGAGCGTGCGCACCGGCTCGTGAGGCTAACAGCCTGGCAAATTCTGTTTTGCCTGTGCCCGGCGGCCCGTAGAGAAGAATTGAGACGGCCTTGCCGCTGGACACAAGCTTTTCGGCAATTTCTCTGGGGACGCCCAAATGATCGAAATCCGGCCAAAGCAGTGTAGTGCGCGAAGATCGCGGTAATAGGCTGCGGACAAGCTGCGCCTTGCTTCTCGCTCCGGAACGGGCGATGCGAAGAAGATAATTGGCTGCCGAAAACTCCCCGTCAGAGTCTCCTTCGAGCAGCCCACTGCGGCAGATTGGTGCCGATATATGGAGCCGGCAGCCAACGGCGTTAGGCGAAGCGCCAACGATCGGCGCGATTGCGGCTGGAGCCAGATAGCAACCCCGATAGCCCGGTAAGGCACTAAGCAACTCCTGCCATTCGTCGAACAGATTCACTCTTGCGAATAGCGAGACGATCGCCTGATCCAGATCATCAAGGCAGAGCAACTCACCAAGCCAGCCAATAGTCCTGTCGAGCTCCGATTTGCGAACACGCCCCGAACTGTTACGACATGCGCTAGCGAGTTCTTTGATCAATGCTCGACGATCAGACGGTTTGATATTTGCTGTGTCCACATCGGGCAGATCGGCGGCGTCGATCTTCACGCGTGAGAAAACACTGAGCAGCCCTTCGCCATGACGGTCCAGCATAAAGGGGGAAAGGCGGCTTACAGCGTCTGCCCAAGCGAGGCGAAAGCGGACTGCTTCGCCATCGCCGGTTGCATCGGGCTGATGTATGCCGTGGGAGTAATTGTTTCTGCTGCGGAGCGCTTTTGGATTTCTCATACCGATTGGTATAAGATCCTTCCACGTCAAAAATGGACGCATCAGACGTCAGGCTGACGACGCTTTGAATTCAGCAGTTCCCAGCGAACACACAATGCTACCAACTACACGATCATATTATGCTCGTAGTAGTGACTTCGGTGCGGGAGATGCGCTTGAACGATCTGAACAGATCGCGCTATGTTAACACGAAAGGTCCCGGCGAATAGCCACGAAGCAGAAGTGTTCATTTTCTATTGCATAGCTCGATCGGTTGGATCTAAGTGATTATTATCAAGCAGATGTTCGTCCGGCGCTGCTTGAGGCCTGCAACCGCTCGACCCGTTCGCACCATCCATGTAATGTCAATGCGCTTACTCATGTCCGCAGTTGGGCGTCCGCACGTTCGTCCTGATCCTAAGCCGCCTATAAGCCGCGCTACGCAGTAAGATATTACTAAATCAATAGCAGATTTGGGACGGTATTATAATACCCTTGTTTGGAAACTCGTTTAAACAGCTTAGCCAGATTTTTCATCGTAAGCCAATTTTAGCAACTGCCTCAAAGTCTCTTGGTGGGTTTCAACGTCATCTTGTTTTACCCGCAGTTTATAGCTCTGATATCGCTTGTTATACTCAAGCGTTTCAATGCCAGCTGCTTCGATCAATGCATCGGTTTCATCCGTTTTTGAAATTTTCACTTCAAGAACCAAAAATTGCTTTTTCGGTCTCACAGCTATGAAATTGAATGCCTGCCCGTTACGCGAGATTCCGATGTAGAATTTGTTGTATTTTAATTCCAATCCATCGTGGAGACCATGTGCGAGTTCAAGAACGCGGTCAGCAAGGGCTACAGTCGCCTTTGTGCCTTTGTCATTTTCCCAATAATTGCGATCTGTTGGCGCGCTGATTGCGTCCTCATCCTCATCAACCAGACCCCGTTCAAACTCATCCAGCACTTTTGTAAAAACGAGCGTAACATGCTCCCCAACTTGAAACGCTTGCATTTGAATCGCGATCAAAGGCAGCGCTCCGTTAAAAAGCGCTACAACGTTAAGAAAACGGCTGGTTATGTCCTGAGCTATTAAAACCGCACTATGCTCGTATTGTGGATATCTGCGGCGCTCCACATCCCAATATTCTATCGTTCAGATAATATGGGTTTCATCTGTGCTGCCAAGTTGCAGTTCGACCTCATATCGTTTGCCGATTTCGGTATCTTGCAACAACAAATCTAACCGCCCAGCTTTAGGTTGAATGCGTTCGCGATCTCTCAAAACAAGATTTCCAAGACCAAGTACCGAGGGATCATCGGCAATGATGTTTTGTACCCATTGTTCTGAATATTCAGGGTGGTGCCTTAATGATATCGGCTTTGGTTTAGTATATGCTGACATTGCAATTCCCTCTTAATGCGTAAATTTTCGATTTTCGATTTCCGCTACCTTGCTAGCCTGCCCATTCGAACAATGGCGCTATGCTGATTTTCGTCTTCAAACTGTTTTCGCCAGTAAGGCGTTCGACAATGATTTTGGCTTTTTTTGAACTGCGATAACCAGGTTCCGATAGAACAACCTGCAATTCATCATTTTCCGATCGATGTTCGGTCACATAATTTACGAGTAGTTCTATTGAAACATGCCCCATTGAGCGATCTGCAATTCCGCCACTACGTTTCTTTGTTAGCCCTCCACCGCTGCATCGGGCTGCCCGGCCATTAGGGCATTAATATAGGCTAGGCACAGGTCGCGGCTGCGGTAGCTTTCATATTCTGCCATTTCCTTGCGCTCGACAATCGGGAAGGTGGAATAGATATAGCGGATGTCGTCGCGGCTTTCGGCTGGGCGGTCGGGATTAAATACGCCGTATAGGATGAAATAGAGCGCATCCAGCTTGGCGCGCAGATGCAGGCGGCGATCCTCATCCCATATATAGGGCGGCTTCACTTCACCGTTGGCATCGACATGCCCCATATCTCGCGCAAAGGCAGCCATATCATGCGCGGTATAGGTAAGTTCCAGCACCGCCTCCTTGACGATTTCAGCGGCGGTTTTGGAACCGAATTTTCGGGTGTATGCAGCTGAATTAATAACAGGAAGTTGTTCCATCAGATACCACGCTAAGTGGTTTGTATGGACTTTCTGCCGTGCCAAATAATCGTATGCTATCGCGTTTAAGTTTGCCGCCATTTGGACTTGTGAATTAGCCCAATAATCCACGTTGCTATCGTTGGGGAACAAAACCGGAAGAGTATGTCCTGCTCCGTATTTCGGCATAATTCCAGCAATTACTGTTCTCACATTTGTCGATGCAGTAACATCTTTGAATGATAACACCCAATCGACCGGTGGCTCCCACGTTCGTTCGGATAGCTGCACCCAATATCGCGGTGTTGCATATCGACTGGGATCGGCATGTTCATCTAGTGTCAAATTGGTTTGTTGACCGGGACGAAAGAGATTTTCATTGTTAATTGTAATGTCCGTGGCGCGGTGATCAAATGCTTGAATTAGCTTGCCTTCATAGAGCGGAACCCATTCACCTTCTGACGATTGATAGCGGTTGCTTCCGGTATCCCACGCGCCTTCATGATTTTCGAGCTCAGCTCTAGTGCGGAAAAGCCCGCTATCATTTGCCATGTGAAACATAGTCCGGTATTTGACCGGCATCGTCGCTTTTGCATTGTCAGTTGATTGATCAAACAACACCGGGTGATTTGCATAGATTGCGGTGGTGATTTTCATGTCTCGCCTAGTACGGAAAATAGGTGCGGTTCCAGTATTTGGATTTACGCGCGCAAAATCTTCCGAAGATATCGGAAAAACTTGGTCAGGGTTTCCTATTTCCTCGACAGCTTGCATGAAAAAGCCGCAATGCGAAACTTCAAACGTCCGCTCGGGGCTTGCTATCATCGCAGCAAATTTGAAACTGGCATGGACGTCTGGAAAGAATACTTTCCTATTCTCGAAATCATAAAGAGTTTTCAAATGGCCATCTGTTGCCACTTGGCGGAAAAAAGCACTGGCAGATAAATCCGAAGCAATGCCACTCGGGGTCAACAAACCAACCATGCCATCGGGCTTGACTAAAGCATGGGCGCGCTCAACAAATAAGCTATATAGATTGATGTCACCACGACTAAGCAAAGGATAATGGCCAGACTTGCGCGCAATGCGGAGTGTATCGGCGGCGCGTATATCTGCTTTTTGGTAATCATTGAATAACGGATCATTGTCCGCTTTTAGCGACGCTATCATTTTCTTACGATCAGAAGCCCGTTGCGCTTTGGCTATTTCTGGTCGCCTAGCTGCAAACCATTCGACTTGCTGCAATTTGATCCTATCCCAAGGCGGATTGCCGACCACGGCATCAAATCCGCCTTCACGTTCTGCGCTCGCCCAATTTTCCCAAACGCCGGGAAAGGTAATCTGCCAATTCAGGAAGCGTTCTTCGGCAATCAATTCTTGCGCCGCCGTCCAGATTTCGGTGAAGCGTTCGACTTCCTCTGGTTTCGCCTTGCCTTCATCGGGCGCGTTTTTGCCGCGTGCAATCGGGATAGGCTCGCCAAAACGGCCATCGAGCCAAAGGTTGACTAGCGCCTTGTCCGTACCTTTCAAATCTAGCCAGTCTAGCGCGTGCATGAAACTGACAAAACCATCCAGTTCGCCGGTTTGAAACTCGACGTCTTCCCACATTTTTGCCGAACGGTGGGCCTCTGCAATTTCGGCATCGGTTAGCATTTCGATGGTTTTCATCGATTCCGCAGAACGCTGCGCATTTTTAAGCGCCTCATTCCAAAGCAAGCTGCCACCCAGCTTTTCAGCCTTGTCGATAGCATCGCGCACCCAAAGCCCGAACAGGCTATCCCCAGCCGCCAGATGGTGATCGATAAAGGATAGAGGCGCGCCAACGGTAAAGGTGTGCAACCATAGCGACACTTTGGCCAGTTCCACCGCCATCGGGTTTTTATCCGCGCCATAGACGCAGCGTTTCAGCACCATGCGCTTGACCAGTTGCGGGTCGTCCAATTGTTCATCGGCAACCGTCCAATTTGCTTCCTCCGCATTATGCTGGATCGTGCCGCGAATTTTTCGGATATCTTCTGCAACAGGGCTTTCGTAATCGGGAAGTCCCGCTTCGGTTGCCAGCACCGCCGCCTCGGCAATAGCATCCAGCGCATGGTTGGTAAGCCTATCGACAAGGCTAACCAGAAAATGCCCGCTGCCCATTGCAGGATCGCAAACGCGAAGGCTGGTTATGGCTTTGGCGGGATCATGTTTTTGCAGTCGAATGAGTTGCTGATCTACGGGCCGCTTTTTATCGCGGCTGGCAAGCGCGGTTTCAAATGCTGACATTGCATCTGTGATTAGCGGCTCCAGCGTTTCATCCAATATCAGCAATACCAGATCATCGGGCGTGTAGTAGCTGCCTGAATTTTTGCGGGCGAAGATATTTGGGCGGATATCGACCAAGCCATCATCATCGCGGGTCAATTCAAATTCCAGCAAGCGTTCGTAAATTGAACCCAATTGCTGCACTGACAAATCGCGGTAGTTGATATAGCGGCGCTGGCCGTCTTTTTGCTCCCAAGACAGGATATCTAGCGCATCGGCCATGACATCATCGCCCAAACCAATTGCGTTTAACAGCGGTGTCTGGTCGGTGCTGAATAGTCCGCCATTATATGGTGGCAAACCAACCGACGCATCGCCTTTGTCGATCATTTTGGAGAGGTTTTTAAAATGCCCCCAAAGGTTTTCGGCAACGCTGGAGAATGTATCGCCATCATCCTTGCGGCTGCCAACATCCAGCCGTTTGTCGCGAAGGGCATAATCATCAAACCGCGCATCTTTAACGGGAAGCAAGCCTCGATCTTCGGCGTATAGAACGAATAGAAGCCGATAGAGAAGGATTAGCGTCGCTTGGCGGACTTCCTCTAGTTCTGTGTCGGCTGGGGCCGCAGCGGCCACCGCCTTACCTAATTCGGGATAGAGTCGCTTGAAAACCAAATCGGACAGGCTGGCAGCGACGCGTTCCTCATATAGGGCGGCATCACGGCGCGCTGTATCGTGAAAGCTGGGGCCGGTTTTGGTTTGCCGTTCAAATGCCGTCCGCGAAAACATGGTTACAAATACGGCAAGCCAATGGTCGCGGTCTTGATCGGTAACACTGGTATCGAGCCGATCATCATCCAGCCGCAAGATTCGGGCAAGGTCTAGCTCCAGATAATCATCAATGGTTGAACGCGCGCCGGAATAATAGAGCCGCCATTTGTTGCCGTTGGTCAATATCCCCCAGCGCAAATCGCCGTTGGTCAAATCATCTATGCGGCGCAAATAGCGAAGCAATTGGGTAGACGGTGTATCTTTCCCGTCATCCTTTCGCGCCTCCACACGGTCCAGCGCACGGCTCCAGCGCTTGCTTTCGATAACCGCCGCGCCAAATTGATAGCGTTGCCATTCATCGGGAAATTCATTGGCTTTGGTTTTGGCATCGGCACTGATAAATAAAAGCCCATCGGGAACATCCATGCGCCCTTTTGCCGATAGATTTTGCTGAGTGAGATAATCACTCCAGCCGAGCGCTTTTAGCACTGGCCAGATTAGATCGCTTTCAGTTGTCGCTTCATTGGGGCCGGATGCATGGGGAAAGCTTTTAAATATTGCCTGCAATGCTTCGCGGCTGGCATTGGTATCGACTCCCTTAAACTGGGCCGTGCCGGTTATACCCTCGCCCAGATAGTCCTGGGTGAACAGTGCGCCCGATGAAAAAAGGCTGGGATCAGTCATCCAAATAGACCTAGAAAAATTGATGCGCGCATTATTTTCGTGTTCGCCCTCCCGTAACTTTTCACTAGCGCCGGAATATCCAGCCGCCAACATTTTCCTAAATCATTAGGCAATTTGGAGATTTGGGAAAAAGAGGGATGTACGCGGATTATAGATCAACCCAGCACGCCAGCCCTGCCAAATGCCTAGTCGCTTGCCGAATGTAATGCACCTTACCCCATAGGTCCGCTTCATACCCCCCCCATATCGGCCTCTGGCGTAACGGCTGCATATAGCTTGCTTGATTGCGTAAGCCCGCTCACATACGGCTTCCCTGCCAAGCAGATATTTGCCCATTTGCGCGGCAACGGCGCAAACAACTCGTTCAGTCCAGTAGGTACACGCAACAATATATGCACATGTGCGCGGTTAACTGATCCACATTCCTGCATGCGCGCCCAATTCAGTTTATAGCCATGCCGCGCAGCCCATTACCGGGCTAGCGTAATGAAGTGACCGGTTGCTGTGATACGTTGTCGGCCATCAACGCCGCTTCGCTCCCATAGTAATTTAATAAATCGATTAAACGGCTGACCGATATCGATTGCTGCATGCGCGCCGCCAATCAGATCACAGCTCTGTTTTTCAGTCAGCTGCTTATCGGTCAAGTGTTTATGCCGGCTAGCGCCGCCACGCATTAACAGCCTGCCACCCCGCGCCAGCCCCATCTGTGCTACATGATCCTGTATAAAGTGAACGCCCTATAATAAACA